>JACCDH011236561.1_pt1 | contig 20539 bp, 24 predicted proteins | sample 7442481 | NCBI WGS metagenome assembly JACCDH01 (sample SAMN15323433, study PRJNA562643) | freshwater metagenome | isolation source: river surface water | place: USA:Blue River Watershed | collected 2017-08-15 | reverse complement strand
CCAAGTACGTGAATGTCGCGCGCGAGCATTTCGCGGCCAAGGGCGTGCATGTGGACCTGATCAAGCTGTACGGCTCGATGGAGCTGGGTCCGCTGGTCGGCCTGTCGGATGCTATCGTCGATCTGGTGTCGACCGGCAGCACGCTGAAGGCCAACAACCTGGTCGAAGTGGAGCACATCATGGACATCTCGTCGCGGCTGGTCGTGAACCGTGCGGCATTGAAAGTAAAGCGCGACAAGCTGCAACCGATCATTGATGCGTTCGACAAGGCAGCGCGCCGCGACAAGTGAAGAAGCAATACCGAGCAGAACCCATCAGCAGGACCACAGCATGACCGTAAAGATCCGCCAACTGGACACTACCGAGCCCGGCTTCAACGAGAAGCTGCTGGCCGTACTCGCCTTCGAAGCGTCGGAAGACGAGGCGATCGACCGCGCCGCTGCCGGCATCCTGGCCGACGTGAAGGCGCGCGGCGATGCGGCCGTGCTCGAGACCACGAACAAGTTCGACCGGCTGTCCGCAGCCAGCATCGCCGCACTGGAAATCCCGCGCGCCGAACTGCAGGCCGCGCTGGCAGGGCTGGAGCCCGCACGTCGCTCCGCCTTGCAAGCTGCCGCTGACCGTGTCCGCGCTTACCACGAGCGTCAGAAGCAGGAATGTGGTTCGGATGGCTTCACTTTCACGGAAGCTGACGGCACGGTGCTGGGCCAGAAAGTGACGCCGCTCGACAGAGTCGGCATCTATGTCCCGGGCGGCAAGGCCGCTTATCCGTCTTCGGTGCTGATGAATGCGATCCCGGCCAAGGTTGCCGGCGTTGCCGAGGTCATCATGGTCGTGCCGACGCCAGATGGCGTGAAGAATCCGCTGGTGCTGGCCGCCGCGCAGATCGCGGGTGTGGACCGCGTGTTTACCATCGGCGGCGCGCAAGCCGTCGGCGCGCTTGCGTACGGTACGGCCACCATCCCGCAGGTCGACAAGATCGTCGGTCCCGGCAATGCGTACGTCGCCGCGGCGAAGCGTCGCGTGTTCGGCGTGGTCGGCATCGACATGATTGCCGGCCCGTCCGAGATCCTGGTGCTGGCCGATGGCAGCACCGACCCCGACTGGGTCGCGATGGACCTGTTTTCGCAGGCTGAGCATGACGAGCTCGCGCAATCGATACTCGTCTGCCCGGACGCCGCTTATCTGGAGCGCGTGCAGGCCAGCATCAACAGGCTGATCGGTGACATGCCGCGTCAGGACGTGATCCGGACCTCGCTGACCGATCGCGGCGCGATGGTGAAGGCGCGCGACATGGAGGAAGCCTGCGACATTGCGAACCTGATCGCGGCCGAGCATCTGGAAATTTCCGCGACTGACCCGCAGCAGTGGGCGGACAAGATCCGCCACGCCGGTGCGATGTTCCTCGGCCGTTACTCGTCCGAATCGCTGGGCGATTACTGTGCCGGCCCGAACCATGTGCTGCCGACCTCACGCACCGCACGATTCTCGTCGCCTCTGGGTGTGTACGACTTCCAGAAGCGTTCTTCCATCATCCATGTCAGCGAAGCCGGTGCGCAGACGCTGGGCAAGGTGGCGGCCGAACTCGCCTATGGCGAAGGCCTGCAGGCGCACGCACGCTCGGCCGAGTTGCGACTGAAATGAGCCGCCCCGAGATCGCCGCCGACAAGCTGGCCGAGCACATCATCCGCGCCGATGTGCGCGCGCTGTCCGCTTACCATGTGCCCGATGCATCGGGCTTCGTGAAGCTGGATGCGATGGAAAACCCGTACACGCTGCCGGCCGAACTGCAGCAGCAGCTGGCAGAGCGCCTCGGCCAGCTCGCGATGAATCGCTACCCGGTGCCGAGCTATACCGCGCTGAAGGCAGCGATCTGCGACAAGCTCGGCGTGCCGGACGGTTTTGGCGTGGTGCTGGGCAATGGCTCGGACGAATTGATTTCCATCGTGTCGGTCGCGTGCGCGAAGCCGGGCGCCAAAGTGCTGGCACCGCTGCCAGGCTTCGTGATGTATGCGATGTCGGCGCAGTTCGCGGGGCTGGAGTTCGTCGGCGTGCCGCTGCGCGCTGACTTGTCGCTCGATCTCGACGCGATGCTGGCCGCAGTGCATACTCACCGCCCGGCGATCACCTACCTCGCCTACCCGAACAACCCGACCGGCAATCTGTACGAGCTCGATGCGATGCTGGCCATCATCGACGCGGTGGGTGCCAGCGGCGTGGTGGTGGTCGACGAGGCTTACCAGCCGTTTGCCGGCACCACCTTCATGCCGCGCCTGCAGCAGCATCCGAACGTGATCGTGATGCGCACCGTGTCCAAGCTGGGGCTGGCCGGCATCCGGCTGGGCTATATGTCAGCGGCCGCCGATCTGCTGGCCGAGTTCGACAAGGTACGCCCGCCCTACAACATCAATGTGCTGACCGAAGCCACCGCCACCTTCCTGCTCGCGCATGGCGACGTGCTCGACCAGCAGGCGGCCGCGCTCTGTGCCGAACGCGAGGCTCTGGCCGCCGCGCTGGCGGCCATGCCGGGCGTGCAGGTGTATCCGTCGGCCGCCAATTTCCTGCTGCTGCGGATCACGCGTGCCGGCCTGAGCGGCAGCGCCGTATTCGAGCGCCTGCTGGCGCAGAAGGTGTTGGTAAAAAATGTCGGTAAAATGCATGCACTGCTGGAAAACTGCCTGCGCGTTACCGTCAGCACGCCGGCCGAGAATGCGTTCTTCCTGGCCGCGCTGCAGTCCAGCCTGAATTCCTGACCACATCCATGTCCATCCAACGCAAAGCAGAAGTCGTTCGCGACACCAGCGAGACCCAGATCCGGGTCGCGATCAACATCGACGGCACCGGCCAGCAAAAGCTGAACACCGGCGTGCCCTTCCTCGACCACATGCTGGACCAGATCGCACGTCACGGACTGATCGACCTCGACATCTCGGCCAAGGGCGACCTGCATATCGACGCGCACCACACGGTGGAGGACGTCGGCATCACGCTCGGTCAGGCGTTTGCGAAGGCGATCGGTGACAAGAAGGGCATACGTCGCTATGGCCATGCGTATGTGCCCCTGGACGAAGCGTTGTCGCGGGTTGTGATCGATTTCTCGGGGCGTCCCGGCCTGGAATTCCATGTGCCGTTCAAGCGCTCGATGATCGGGCAGTTTGACGTGGATCTCACGCACGAATTTTTCCAGGGCTTCGTCAATCACGCGAATGTGACTCTGCACATCGACAATCTGCGCGGCGAGAACGCACACCATCAGTGCGAGACCGTATTCAAGGCCTTTGGCCGTGCGCTTCGCATGGCGACCGAGCTCGATCCGCGCGCTGCCGGCACGATCCCCTCGACAAAGGGCTCACTCTGACAACCCGCACGCAGGTGAAGCTTGCCTGCGTCGCCCGCCTTCCATGAACAAGATCGTCGTCGTCGATTACGGTATGGGTAACCTGCGCTCGGTCGCGCAGGCGCTGATGCATGTGGCCCCTGAAGCCGAAGTGAAGATTTCGCATGACCCGGACGCGATTCGCCATGCGGACCGCATCGTGCTGCCCGGTCAGGGCGCGATGCCGGACTGCATGCGCTCGCTGAAGGCGTCGGGCGTGATGGAGGCGCTGCTTGAAGCGGTGCAGAACAAGCCGCTGTTCGGCGTCTGTGTCGGCGAGCAGATGATGTTCGACTGGAGCGAAGAGGGCGATGCGCATTGCCTGTCGCTGATGCCGGGCAAGGTCATTCGTTTTCGTCTGGATGACCAGGTGCAGCCGGATGGCTCGCGCTACAAGGTGCCGCAGATGGGCTGGAACCGCGTGCACCAGCATGCGCACCCGATGTGGGCTGGCGTGCCCGACAACAGTTATTTCTATTTCGTGCACAGTTACTATGCGGTGCCGGACAATCCGGCCCATGTGCTGGGCGAAACCAGTTACGGTCCGACGTTTTGCTGCGCTGCGGGACGGGATAATATTTTTGCCACGCAATTTCATCCGGAAAAAAGCGCGGCCGCAGGTTTGCAGCTTTATAAAAATTTTGTACATTGGATGCCGTGATCCGTGGCTGAGGTAGCAGACGACCGCCAGCCCAGCCGACACACATCATCCCAGACCCTCTGACACTGACCACTCCCCAGTAGCCATGCTGCTCATACCCGCTATCGACCTCAAGGACGGCCACTGCGTGCGCCTCAAACAAGGTGACATGGAACAGGCCACCGTGTTCTCGGAAGACCCGGCGCAGATGGCGCGACACTGGTTGCAGCGCGGCGCACGCCGTCTGCACCTGGTCGACCTGAACGGCGCATTCGCCGGCAAGCCGAAGAACGAGCCCGCGATCAAGGCCATCGTCGCCGCCGTTCAGCAGTTCGCGGCTGACAACGATGTGGAGGAAATTCCGATCCAGCTCGGCGGTGGCATTCGCGACCTCGACACCATCGAGCGTTTCCTCGATGACGGCATCTCCTACATCATCATCGGCACGGCCGCGGTGAAGAACCCGGGCTTCCTGCATGACGCGTGCAGCGCGTTCCCGGGTCAGATCATCGTCGGCCTCGACGCCAAGGACGGCAAGGTCGCGACCGATGGCTGGAGCAAGTTGTCCGGGCATGAAGTGATCGACCTCGCAAAGAAATTCGAAGACTATGGCTGCGAAGCCATCGTCTACACCGATATCGGCCGCGACGGCATGATGAAGGGCGTGAACATCGAGGCCACCGTCAAGCTCGCGCAGAGCATGACCATCCCCGTGATTGCTTCCGGTGGCGTGCACAACATCAAGGATGTCGAGGCGCTGTGCGCGGTACAGGACGAAGGCATACAGGGCGTGATCTGTGGTCGTTCCATCTATGAGGGCACGCTCGACCTGCAACAGGCGCAGGAACGCGCCGACGAACTCTCCGGCGAGCTGGACGAAGACGCCTGACATGAGCCTCGCAAAGCGCATCATTCCCTGCCTCGATGTGACGGCAGGTCGCGTCGTCAAGGGCGTCAATTTCGTCGAACTGCGCGACGCCGGGGATCCGGTCGAGATCGCGCGCCGCTATGACGAGCAGGGTGCGGACGAACTGACCTTCCTCGACATCACCGCGTCGTCCGACGACCGCGACCTGATCTTGCACATCATTGAGGATGTCGCATCGCAGGTCTTCATTCCGCTCACCGTCGGTGGCGGCGTGCGCGTGGTCGATGACGTGCGTCGCCTGCTGAACGCCGGCGCGGACAAGATCAGCATCAACACCTCGGCCGTCACCAACCCGCAGCTGGTGGCCGATGCGGCCGACAAATACGGCTCGCAGTGCATCGTGGTGGCGATCGACGCCAAACGCTCGGCGGCCGGCAGCTGGGAAGTGTTCACGCACGGCGGCCGCAAGGCGACCGGACTCGACGCCGTCGAATGGGCGCGCAAGATGCAGTCGCTGGGCGCCGGCGAAATCCTGTTGACCAGCATGGACCGTGACGGCACCAAGGTTGGCTTCGACCTGCCACTGACCAGAGCCGTGTCGGATGCGGTATCGATTCCCGTGATTGCTTCCGGTGGCGTCGGCGGACTGCAGGACCTGGCCGACGGCATCACCGAAGGTCATGCGGACGCCGTGCTGGCGGCCAGCATTTTTCATTACGGCCAGCACACGGTCCAGGAAGCCAAGCAGTTCATGGCAGCCCAGGGCATACCGATGAGGCTGGCATGACCGCGAAGACCAGGTGGCTCAACCATATCAAATGGGACGAGCACGGACTGGTGCCCGTGATCGCGCAGGAAGCGACGACCAATGACGTGCTGATGTTCGCCTGGATGAATCGTGAGGCGCTCGCACGGACAGTTGAGCTCGGGCAAGCCGTTTACTGGAGCCGGTCGCGCAAGAAGCTGTGGCACAAGGGCGAGGAGTCCGGCCATTTCCAGCAGGTGCACGAGATCCGGTTAGACTGCGACGAAGACGTGGTGCTGCTCAAGGTCACGCAGGTCGGCGACATTGCCTGTCATACCGGCCGTCATTCCTGTTTCTTCCAGAAGTTCGAAGGCGACGAGAGCGGCGACTGGGTCGAGGTTGATCCCGTCATCAAGGACCCGGAAGCCATCTACAAAAAATGACATGAGCGACATCCTGAACCGCCTCGCCGAGGTGATCGAGTCCCGCAAGCCGGCTGCGGGCGGCGACCCTGAAAAGTCTTATATCGCGCGCCTGTTCTCCAAGGGCGACGATGCGATCCTGAAGAAGGTCGGCGAAGAAGCGACCGAGACCGTGATGGCCGCGAAGGACGTGCGCAACGGCGCCGAGTCCGACAAGCTGGTCTATGAATGCGCGGACCTGTGGTTCCACTCGCTGATCATGCTGGCCCAGTACGGCCTGACGCCGCAGCAGGTGCTGGATGAGCTCGCGCGTCGCGAAGGCTTGTCCGGCATCGAAGAGAAAGCCAACCGCAAGCTGCAGGCACGCGAGCAGTCCGAGCAGCGACAATAAGAGAAAGAGAGCAGCCCTTGGACAACTGCATTTTTTGCAAGATCGCTTCCGGCGCGATTCCGTCGAAAAAGGTCTACGAGGACGAAGACCTGATCGCCTTCCATGACATCAACCCGGCCGCGCCGGTGCACCTGTTGCTGGTGCCGCGCGAGCATATCCCGACTCTGGCAGACTGCACCGAGAAGCACCAGGCCTTGTTGGGTAAAATGCAGTTGCTGGCACCGAAACTTGCGCAGGAACTCGGCGGCGGCTATGAAAGCACGGCCGATGGCCCGGCCGGCGGCTTCAAAACCCTGTTCAATACCGGTCCTGATGGCGGTCAAGAGGTGTACCATCTGCATTTGCACGTGATGGGCGGCCCCCGCCCATGGCGTGGCCAGCGCTGATATCGCGCTGACAGGTTCTAGAATCGGGTCCCTCAGGGATCCAACGAGGAGATAAGCAATGGGTTCGTTCAGTATTTGGCACTGGGTCATCGTGCTGGTGATTGTCATGCTGGTGTTCGGCACCAAGAAGCTTGGCAACATCGGCTCCGACCTCGGTAAGGCGGTCAAAGGCTTCAAGGATGGCGTCAAGGGTGCCGAAGACGGTGCGGCGCCGGCGCAGCAGGTGGCCGACAAGTCGACCATCGACGTCGAAGCCAAGGAAAAGTCCAAGCACTGACCCCGCCACTGATGCGGTGAACGTGAAATTCGCGTTCGCCGCCCCCGCCTGAAATCCTGTCCAGATGATTGACCTAGGTCTTACCAAGATCGCGCTGATCGGCGCGGTGGCGCTGGTCGTCATCGGGCCGGAAAAGCTGCCGGGTGTCGCCCGCATGGCCGGCACCTTGTTCGGCCGTGCGCAGCGCTACATCAACAATGTGAAGGCCGAGGTCAATCGCGAGATGCAGATGGATGAACTGCGCAAGATGCAGTCCAACATCGTCGACGCGGCAACCAACCTGAACAAGACCATGTCGTCCAGCGTGGCTGAAGTCGCGAAGGAAGTCGATGAGGCGGGCAAGGAATTCAGCGAAGCTGTCGCCGAAGCAACCCACGCGTACGAGGGCAGCGAGAGCGTGCGCGTGCCGGCCGAGTGGGAGCTGGCAGCCAAGCGCCGCGATTTCCGCAAGAAAAAGCTACAACAGACCTCGCGCGTGCCGCTGTGGTTCAAGAACCAGTCTGGCAAGAAGACCCGCGTGATGTCCGGCGCAGCGCGCGTCGCCCGCTTCCGTCCCTCGTCCGGCAAGTCCGTGAAGTTCTTCCAATAAGTCCATGTCTGACGAACAGCCGTCCGGTATCCAGGAAACCTTTATCTCGCACCTGATCGAGCTGCGTACGCGCCTCGTGCGTGCGTCGGCCGTCGTGGTCGCGGTGTTCGTCGTGCTGTTCATGGTGTGGCCGGGCGCTGCCCAGGTCTACGACTTCATGGCACAGCCGATGATGCAGGCGCTGCCCGAAGGCTCGAAGATGATCGCCACCGGTGTGATCACGCCTTTCATGGTGCCGGTCAAGCTGACGATGATGCTGGCGCTGCTGGTGTCGCTGCCCTGGGTGTTGTATCAGGGTTGGGCCTTCGTCGCGCCGGGGCTGTACACCCACGAAAAGCGGCTGGTCGCGCCGCTGATCATCTCGTCGTCGCTGCTGTTCCTGCTCGGCGTTTTGTTCTGCTATTTCTTCGTCTTCGGCACGGTATTCAAGTTCATCAATGACTTCGCGCCGAAGTCGATCTCGGTCGCGCCCGACATCGAGAACTACCTCGATTTCGTGCTGACCATGTGTCTTGCTTTTGGCCTGACCTTCGAGGTGCCGGTGGTGGTGATCGTGCTGGTCCGCATGGGCATCGTATCGGTCGAGAAGCTCAAGGAGATCCGTCCCTATGTGATCGTTGGCGCCTTCGTGATCGCCGCAGTAGTGACACCGCCCGATGTCATGAGCCAGCTCTTCCTCGCGATCCCACTGTGCCTGCTCTATGAGGCCGGTATCCTGATCGCGCCGCTCTTCAAGAAAGTGACGACTGCCACCGAGGGGGCTGACAGCGAGGCTGCCTGATCCATGCATTGCGCTGGCATGGATCGCGATGCCATGAGCAGTATGGATGGGTCGTTACGGCGTAGGGCCCGCCGCGCGCAGCCAGTGCACCAGCGGCGCGCTGGCCTTGAAATCTTCCAGCAGCAATTGCGGCAGCCGCTCCGGTGCGAGCCGGCGCACATCGATTTCGCGCCACGCGACGAAGCTCTTCAGTTTCAGGTAGTCCGCGACTGGCGAATCCGCATCAAAGCCTTTCGGTACGCGCAGCAATGTGTCTTCCATCTGCAGCCCGCCAAAAGTGGACAGTAGCGCCTTGTTCTTCAGTACCTTCTTCAGCCCGGCCGCATCCGTGGCCACGTGAGTGCGCACCGCGCGCAGGCGCTCCGGTGGCGGACGGTACTCGCCACCGGCCACCAGCAGCTGGCCGCGTGCATCAATGTGAAAGTAATACGCAGGACCGCCACCCTGACTGGGCTTCTTCAGCCCCGAGGGCGTGATCGCTGCCGAGAAGGTGGTCTTGTAGGGTGGCTTGCCTTTGGCAAAGCGCAGGTCCCGGTTCACGCGGAACAAGGCCTTCTTCGGGTTGCAGGCCGCGATCGCGGGATCAAAGCGAGTGATGTCGCGAATCAGTCCGACCACCAGCTCAAGCAATTCCGCTCGCAGGATGTCGTAGCGCGGCTTGTTCATCACGAACCAGGCGCGATTGTTGTTCTCCTCCAGCTCGGACAGGAACTGGATCAGGTCGCGCAAGTGCATGCCAGCTCCTTTGTCATTCCTCGTCCTGCGGCAGCTGTGGCTGGCGCATGCGCGGACGTCGGCCCACGGTCAGGTCGAGCGCGGTTTCCTTCGCCTTGCGCAGTACCGTGATCTTCACGCGCTCACCCGGTGTCAGCTGCGCCACCAGGTTCAACATCGATACCGTGTCCGTCACCGGCTTGTCGGCCACCGACAGCAGGATGTCGCCGGGCTTCAGGCCCGCCTTGTCCGCGGGTCCGCCCTTGAGCACGCCGGCAATGATGGTGCCGGACGATTTTTGCAGACCGAAGCTTTCTGCCAGTTCAGGTGTGATGTCCTGTGGCTCGACACCGATCCAGCCGCGCACGACCTGTCCATTTCGAATGATGGCTTCCATCACGGTCTTCACGGTGGTGACCGGAATGGCGAAGCCGATGCCAAGTGAACCGCCGCTGCGTGAGTAGATCGCTGTATTGATGCCGAGCAGATGCCCATCGATGTCGACCAGGGCGCCGCCCGAATTGCCCGGGTTGATCGCCGCATCGGTCTGGATGAAATTCTCGAAGGTGTTGATGCCGAGGTGGTTGCGACCCAAGGCTGACACGATGCCCATCGTGACTGTCTGGCCAACGCCGAACGGGTTGCCGATCGCCAGCACGATATCACCGACCTGCGTGTTTTCGAGTTTGGCCAGGGTGATCGATGGCAGGCTTTTCAGGTTGACCTTGATGACGGCGAGGTCTGTCTCGGGGTCGGTGCCGACGAGTCTTGCCGGGACTTTGCGGCCATCAGCCAGCGCGACCTCGATCTCGTCGGCCGCTTCGATCACATGGTTATTGGTGAGGATATAGCCTTCAGGGCTGACGATCACGCCTGAGCCAAGGCTGAACTGTCGCTCGTCCTGGCCATCGCCGAAGAAGCGACGGAACATCGGGTCGTTACCGAACGGGTGCCGCTGCTTGGCGGCCTTGGTCGTAAAGATATTCACGACGGCTGGCATCGCACGCTGGGACGCGGTGCGGTAGCTGTTCGGCAGATTGAGGCCAGCTGCCTCCTCGCGCACGGGTACCGTGGTCGACTCGATCTCTGCACGCGTGCCCGGGCCGATGTGCCGTATCCACTCCGGCTTGAGGGTCGCTACAATGAACCAGAGTGCCAGCGCGACCGTGACGGTCTGCGCAAACAAGAGCCAAAGACGACGCATGTCAGGACAAGGAAAGGGTAGCCAAGGAGATGATCGACAAAGCTCGCAGCGTGCAGCGCGATACGCTGGAAAAACATCTGGCCAGCACGCTGGATATTAACCGTTTTCGGGATTACTGCCCAAACGGCCTGCAGGTCGAGGGTCGGTCGCAGGTGAGCCATATCGTCAGTGGCGTCACGGCCAGCCAGGCCTTGCTGGAAGCGGCTGTCGAACGCGGCGCCGACATGGTTCTGGTTCATCACGGCTACTTCTGGCGTGGCGAGGATGCGCGAATCATCGGTACCCGCCAACGTCGTATCCGGACGCTGCTTGCCCATGACACGAACCTGTTTGCCTACCACCTGCCGCTCGATGCGCATCCGGTGATGGGCAACAATGCGCAGCTGGGGCAGCGGCTAGGCTTCACCGATGAAGGTCGGTTCGGAGAGCAGGACCTGGGCTGGCTGGGACGCAGTGGTGCGCGCACGGTCGGTGAACTCGCCGCGATCGTGTCGACGGCGCTGCGACGTGAGCCCATGATCATCGGTGATCCGTCGCAGCCAGTGACGACCGTGGCCTGGTGCACGGGTGCTGCTCAGAATGCGCTGAGTGACGCGATTGCGGCCGGTGCCAGTGTGTACCTGAGCGGGGAAATTTCCGAGCCCACTGTTCATCTGGCACGCGAGAGCGGTGTCGCTTACCTCGCCTGCGGCCATCATGCGACCGAGCGTTATGGTGTGCAAGCGCTTGGCGAACATCTCGCAGAGGAGTTCGGCATTCGGCACGAGTTCATCGACATCGACAATCCGATCTGAAAAATCAGTCAGGACTTCGCCCAGATCAATCCACAAGGGAACAAAGCAAAGGCATTCTGTACCGACGAGGCGTTTGTTCTCGGATGGAGCCTTGATCATGCCTCCCTTCACATCGTCGACGCCATGCCGGGTCCTGGTCGTCGAGGATGACGCCGTCACCCGCCGCTTGCTTTGCAATGCGATCGAGCTCGAGCCGACACTTGAACTATGTGCTGCGGTCGACAGCGTCGCGGATGCATTGCGCACCATGGAGACGTCAGGCTTCGATCTTCTGCTGACCGACCTTGGTCTGCCTGATGGCTCGGGTCTCGGCGTGATCCGTAGTTGTCGACGGCTGATGCCGCAGGCCGACATCCTCGTGATCACGATGTCGAGCGAAGATGAGCAAATCCTCGCATGCATCGAAGCCGGTGCTTCCGGCTATGTGCTGAAAGAGTCCGGCCACACCAGGATCCTGCAAGCTATTCTGGATTTGCGCGCGGGTGGCTCGCCTATCAGTCCCATGATCGCGCGCAAGATACTCACCCGCATGCGTCGTCATGTACCGGCTGTCGATCTCGATGCATCGGCATCGGACAGTCTTCTGACGCGGCGCGAGTCCGCCATCCTCGAGCTTATTTCTCGTGGTGGCACGTATGCGAAGGTGGCGCAGGCGCTGGGCCTGTCGGTCGGCACCGTGCAAACGCACATCAAGCACATCTATGTAAAGCTATCAGTGCATTCGCGTACCGAGGCGATTATCGAGGCTCAGCGACGCGGCTTGATTACTTTCAGTGCCGCCGCGCGCTGGTGAACGCCGCGCCAGCATGGCCAAAGTTCGCCGCCGCACCCCGTTCAGTTTCATTTTCGCGCTGCACTTCATGTGCGGTGGTGCCAGCGCATTGATATTTTGAAAATACGCTGCGCGCAGTGAGGTCGCGCAGGCTTTTCAAATTAATAAATGGACGAGCCTGGGCGGTTGCCCGTGCGGGTAGCGGCGCTCGGCTTGCGGCGCTGACAAACAAATGACGCCTCCGCTATAATGTAAGGTTGCTGGAAGTTCCGAAAAAATTGCAATTTCACTTGATTGGGGTAGTCATGAGCGACGAAAACCAGGTCGACTCGGGTCGACGCGGCCTGCTGGTTGCGACCTGTGCAGCAGGTGGTGTGGCGGGACTGGCGGCTGCCGGTGCCTTTGTCTCCACGTTCGAGCCGTCCGAGCGCGCCAAGGCCGCCGGTGCGCCGGTGGAGGTGGATATCGGCGACCTGAAAGCCGGTGAAATGAAAACGGTGGAATGGCGCGGCAAGCCGGTCTGGATCATCAAGCGCACACCGGAAATGGTGTCGTCGTTGAAGAAAACCGATGCGCAGGTGGCGGATCCCAAGTCCGAGCGCAATGCGGACGACCTGACGCCGGAATACGCGCGCAATGAAACGCGCTCGATCAAGCCCGAGATCCTCGTGGCCGTCGGTATCTGCTCGCATCTGGGTTGCTCGCCGAGCACCAAGTTCCAGACGGGTGCGCAACCGTCGCTGCCGGATGACTGGCAGGGTGGTTTCCTGTGCCCCTGCCATGGCTCGACCTTCGATCTCGCTGGTCGCGTGTTCAAGAACAAGCCCGCACCGGACAACCTCCAGGTGCCGCGCCACATGTACCTCGGCGACAACCGCATCGTGATTGGCAAAGACGAGAAAGGCGAGGCGTAAAAAATGGCATTCCATGAGACGAAACTGCCGGCAGAAGCGCCGGCTGCGCAAAAGGCACTCGCCTGGGTCGATGACCGCTTCCCGCTGACCAAGCTGTGGAATGATCAGTGGGGCAAGTACTACGCGCCGAAGAACTTCAACTTCTTTTACCTGTTCGGCTCGCTGGCCGCGCTGGTACTCGTGATCCAGATCGTCACCGGCATTTTCCTGGTGATGAACTACAAGCCGGATGCCAACCTCGCCTTTGCCTCGGTCGAGTACATCATGCGTGAAGTGCCCTGGGGCTGGCTGGTGCGCTACATGCACTCGACCGGCGCGTCGGCCTTCTTCATCGTGGTCTACCTGCACATGACGCGTGGCCTGTTGTACGGCTCGTACCGCAAGCCGCGCGAGCTGATCTGGCTGTTCGGCGTCGGCATCTTCCTGTGCCTGATGGCCGAGGCTTTCTTCGGCTACCTGCTGCCCTGGGGCCAGATGTCGTACTGGGGCGCACAGGTGATCGTGAACCTGTTCGGCGCGATTCCGTTCATCGGCCCGGACCTGTCGCTGTGGATCCGTGGTGACTATGTGGTGTCTGACGCGACGCTGAACCGCTTCTTCGCCTTCCATGTGATCGCGATCCCGCTGGTACTGCTGGGACTCGTTGTTGCGCATCTGATTGCGCTGCACGAAGTGGGCTCGAACAACCCGGACGGCATCGAAGTGAAGGAAAATCTCGGTCCGGACGGCCATGGTGTGGACGCGATCCCGTCGCACCCGTACTACACGACCAAGGATATCTTCGGTGTGTCGGTATTCCTGTTCATTTTCAGCGCGATCATCTTCTTCGCGCCGGAGGCAGGCGGCTACTTCCTCGAGTACAACAACTTCATCCCGGCAGATCCGCTGAAGACCCCGCCGCACATCGCGCCGGTCTGGTACTTCACGCCGTTCTATTCGATCCTGCGTGCGACGACCTCGCAGTTCATGTACGCGCTGATCCTCGGCGTGATCGGCTACGCAGCCCTGATCGTGATGACCACGCAGCTGTCGCGCATGGTCAAGAACGCGATCATGGCCGGTACGCTGGTTGCAGTCGTGCTGATGCTGGTATTCGATGCGAAATTCTGGGGTGTCGTGCTGATGGGCGTCTCGGTGCTGATCTTGGCTGCGATGCCGTGGATCGATCACTCGCCGGTAAAGTCCATTCGCTACCGTCCTGACTGGCACAAGTGGGTCTATGTCGTGTTCGGCATCACCTTCCTGATCCTCGGTTATCTGGGCGTTCAGGCACCGACCGCCGGCCGTACGCTGCTCGCACAGATCTGCACCTTCATCTACTTCGGCTTCTTCATGCTGATGCCGTGGTGGAGCAAGATGGGCCAGTTCAAGCCGGTCCCGAGTCGCGTGACTTTCCAGCCGCACTGAGTGGCAAAGGACAACAAGAATGAAACTCCTGAAAAAACTTCTCGCGACCCTGGCGCTGGTACCTGTGCTGGCTCTGGCCAGTGAAGGCGGTTTCCCTCTCGATCGCGCGCCAGACCGCAGCCATGACCTGTCGGCATTGCAGAATGGTGCCCGCCTGTTCGTCAACTACTGCCTGAACTGCCATTCAGCGTCGCTGGTCCGCTACAACCGTTTGCGCGATATCGGCCTGTCGGATGACCAGATCCGCGAAAATCTGCTGTTCACCGGAGACAAGGTGGGCGAGCTGATGAAGGCCACCATGCCGGAGAAAGATGCGAAAGCATGGTTCGGTGCAGTGCCGCCGGACCTGTCCGTGATCGTTCGCGCAAAGGCCTCGGGCGAGGGCTCGGGTGCTGATTATGTGTACACCTATCTGCGTACCTACTATCAGGATGACAGCCGTGCCACCGGCTGGAATAACCTGGCTTATCCCAACGTCGGCATGCCGCACGTGCTGTGGGAGCTGCAGGGTGTGCGCAAGGCGAAGTTCGTCGAAGAGAAAGATCCGCATGACGAGAGCAAGACCGTGCACAAGTTCGCCGGCTTCGAGCAGGTCAAGCCGGGCAAGCTGAGTGCACAAGAGTACGACGCTCAGGTGGCTGATCTGGTCGGCTTCATGGAATGGATGGCCGAGCCGGTCAAGACCAAGCGCCAGCAGCTGGGTGTCTGGGTATTGCTGTTCCTGGCGCTGCTGGTGCTCCTGACCTGGCGCCTGAACGAGTCGTACTGGAAAGAAGTCAAATAAGTAAAGTCCTGCTCAACGCTGCCGCGATCGTTGCCGACTTGGCGATGGATCGATGGCCGAACCGTTAAGCAGATTGTTGTACGCAGGGTGAGGCGGTTGCCGTCTCACCCTTTTTGTCTCAAGGAAAGCCACCATGATGGTTCTCTACTCGGGCACGACCTGCCCTTTCTCGCAACGCTGCCGCCTCGTCCTGTTTGAAAAGGGCATGGATTTCGAGATCCGCGATGTTGACCTGTTCAACAAGCCGGAAGATATCTCGACCATGAACCCGTATGGCCAGGTGCCTATCCTGGTCGAGCGCGAGCTGGTGCTGTACGAGTCGAACATCATCAATGAATACATCGACGAGCGTTTTCCGCACCCGCAGCTGATGCCGGCTGACCCGCTGATGCGCGCGCGTGCCCGCCTGATGCTGTTCAACTTCGAGAAAGAGTTGTTTGTCCACGTACACACGCTGGAAAACGACAAGTCGCGCGGCGCTGAAAAGGCGCATGAGAAGGCGCGTGCCGAAATCCGCGACCGCCTGACTCAGCTGGCACCGCTGTTCCTGAAGAACAAGTACATGCTGGGCGATGAATTCTCGATGCTTGATGTGGCGATCGCGCCGCTGCTGTGGCGTCTTGATCACTACGGGATCGAGCTGTCGAAGACAGCCGCGCCACTGATGAAGTATGCTGAGCGCATCTTCTCGCGACCTGCCTATATCGAAGCGCTGACGCCGTCCGAGAAAGTGATGCGTCGCTGATCGTTGGCATGTCCGGGGTTTCCCCTTCGTTGTTCGTGAAGCAGTTTCCGATGCAAGAAACGTCGACCAAGCCTTACCTGCTGCGCGCCTTGTACGAGTGGTGTACCGACAATGGCTACACCCCCTACATCGTGGTGTCCGTCGACGCAGGTTGTCGAGTGCCCATGGAGTTCGTGAAGAACGGCGAGATCGTTCTGAACATCAGCTTCGAGGCAACCGGCAACCTGAAGATGGACAATGACCTCATCCATTTCAAGGCACGCTTTGGCGGTGTTGCCCGCGAGATCGAAATCCCGGTCGACAACGTCAGCGCCATCTATGCGCGTGAGAACGGGCAGGGAATGGCCTTCGAGGTCAAACGCAACGAAGCAGCCACCGAACCCTCGCGCAAGAAAAAGGGCAAGGCCGATGAAGCTGCCATCGAGAAACTGGTTCCTTCATTGTCCGCGGTCCCGACCGACAGCGGCAAGGACGATGATGCGGACAAGGCTGGCAAAGGTGATCCTGAGCCGCCCAAGCCGGGTGGCAAGCCGAGGCTCACACGTATCAAGTAAAGTGCCGTGCTGCAGGTCTGTGCGCTCCGGTTGTCATCGTATTGCAGGCTAACCGCCCACGTAGGCCTTTTACATCAAGGCAAGTTCATCGCTTCACGTATAATCACGCTTTGTCGCCGGCTTAGCTCATCAGGTAGAGCACTTGATTTGTAATCATGGGGTGGCGGGTTCGAGTCCTGCAGCCGGCACCAAATAAAAAAAGGGGCTATGCAATCTCATAGCCCCTTTTGCTTTGGCGGGTCCGGTTGAGCAGCTAACGGCCCGTCAAGCATGCATCAGCAGCACTTGGCGATACGGCCATTGCCGCCATAGCGTGCATCCTGCCGTTCCCGGAAAAACTCTTCGTAACTCATCACCGGCTGATCAGGATGATTGACCTGCATATGGTTCAGGTAGTTGTCGTAATCGGGCAGGCCAACCATCAACCTGGCTGTTTGCCCGAGATAAGCGCCGAGTTTTCCAAGTTCACCCAACATGAAAGTGCTCCTTTGAGGACCCGTTTGGTTCAGGCCGAAGCCGAAGCCGCGCCAAGGCTCACCGGTTCGGCTTCCTTGGTGGTCGGCTTATCTGCCCGCAGCGCCTGCAGGCAGGCACGGACGCTGAAGAACAGGATGGACAGCACAACCGCCATGAAGATCGCCGCCAGCGTTGCGTCAATGTAGTCGTTCATGATGATCTGCTGCATCTGCTCCGGTGCCTTGGCCGGGGCCAGCACCTTGCCCTCGGCCGCAGCGGCTTCGAACTTGTGGGCATGAGCCAGGAAGCCGATGCGCGGGTTCTCGTGGAACAGCTTCTGGTAGCCTGCAGTCAGCGTGCAGATCAGCAACCATGTGGTCGGCACGATGGTCACCCATGCGAACTTCTCGCGTTTCATCTTGAACAGCACGACGGTGGCCAGCATCAGCGCGACGGCAGCCAGCATCTGATTCGAGATGCCGAACAGAGGCCACAGTGTGTTGATGCCACCCAGCGGATCGACCACGCCTTGATAAAGGAAGTAACCCCAGGCGCCGACGCACAGCAGTGTCGCAATGATGTTCGATGCAAGCGACGGGATACGGCGGAACGGAGGCACCAGCGTACCGATCAGGTCCTGCAGCATGAAGCGCCCGACGCGGGTACCGGCATCGACGGCGGTCAGGATGAACAGTGCTTCGAACAGAATCGCGAAGTGGTACCAGAAGGCCATCATCGCCTTGCCACCGATCATCTCGGAGAAGATGTAGGCCATGCCGACTGCCAGCGTCGGTGCGCCACCGGCACGAGAGATAATGGTCGCCTCGCCCACATCGGTAGCGGTTTGCTGCAGCATTTCCGGCGTGACCACGAAGCCCCACTGACTGATCGCAGCTGCTGCTGCCTCCGGTGTGGTGCCGATCAGCGCCGCCGGGCTGTTCATTGCGAAGTAGACACCCGGCTCGATGATCGAGGCTGCGACCAGTGCCATGATCGCGACGAACGATTCCATCAGCATCGCGCCATAGCCAATATACGGTGCATGCAGCTCATTTTCGAGCAGCTTCGGCGTGGTGCCCGACGAAATCAGCGAGTGGAAGCCTGACACGGCGCCGCAGGCGATCGTGATGAACAGGAACGGGAACAGCGTACCCGACCAGACCGGGCCGGTGCCATCGACGAACTTGGTGATGGCCGGCATCTTCAGCTCTGGCGCGACGATCAGGATGCCAACAGCAAGGGCGACGATCGCACCGATCTTCAGGAAGGTCGACAGATAGTCACGCGGTGCCAGCAGCAACCACACCGGCAGTACCGAGGCCACCACGCCATAGGCGAGCAGCATCCAGGTCAGCTGGGTGCCGGTGAAGGTGAACGCCGGGCCCCAGTACGGGTCAGCGGCAACCGAGCCACCAAACACGATCGAGGCCATCAACAGCACGAAGCCGATGATCGAGACCTCACCGACGCGGCCCGGACGGATGTAGCGCGTATAGAGGCCCATGAAAACTGCGATCGGAATTGTCGCTGCGACCGTGAACGTGCCCCATGGGCTTTCTGCGAGCGCTTTCACGACGATCAGTGCCAGCACGGCCAGCAGAATGGTCATGATCATGAAGGTGCCGAACAGGGCGATCACGCCGGGCACGAGGCCAAGCTCGGACTTGATCAGGTCGCCGAGCGAGCGGCCATCGCGACGGGTCGACACGAACAGGATCATGAAGTCCTGCACCGCACCGGCCAGCAGCACGCCGACGATCAGCCACATCATGCCGGGCAGGTAGCCCATCTGCGCCGCCAGCACCGGGCCAACCAAGGGACCGGCACCGGCAATCGCGGCGAAGTGATGACCAAACAGCACATGCTTGTTGGTTGGCACGAAATCGAGACCATCATTCAGGCGAACCGCAGGTGTTGCCCGTGTGCCGTCAAGTTGCATGACTTTGGTCGCGATAAAGCGTGCGTAATAGCGGTAGCCGATCAGATAAATCGCGATTGCCGCGACCACGATCCACAGCGCGTTGATGGTTTCGCCGCGCGATAGCGCGACGGTGCCCAGCGCAAAAGCGCCGATCAGCGCCAGCGCCGCCCATCCGGCTTGTTTGACAAGATTGCCCATGAGCCTGTCTCCGAATACTTAGGTTATACGGAATGAAAAGAAAAACGGCGGATTATACCCCCGAAAAACAGGGTGGCTTGACCCCTGACATGCATGAAAAATTCACCTGCCATTGGTTAAAAAACCCGTCCAGGATCTCGGTGCGGAAGTTGCAACGCAAGGTTCATGATCGAACGATTTTTAGGGGCATTTTTGTTAGACTCGCTGTGGAAATTATGCGTTTGCCAAAAAAAAACAAGGAGACGTGTCATGTCTACAACAATCGCCGACGCGGCCGCCCAGCTGCTCGATCAGCGACTGTCGCTGAAACCCATCACCACATTGGCTGAAGGGCTTTACACACAAACCATTGCGGACGGCTACCAGCTTCAGTCGGTACTCAACCCCTTGCTGGTCGCGGCCGGCATGGGCGACATGGTTGGCCACAAGATAGGCTGCACGACACCGGTCATGCAAGCTTTTGTGAACATCAATCATCCTTGTGCCGGACGTATCTTCAGCCGTACCGTGATGCGCGACCATGGCATGGTGCCGCGCCGCGGTTTCGTGAAGCTGGGCATGGAGTGCGAGATCGTGGTGCGGCTCGGGCGCGACTTGCTGCCGCAATCCACGCCGTACACGCGAGACTCAGTTGCAGAGGCAGTCGACGAGGTCATGCCCGGTATCGAGCTGGTCGACGAGCGTTATCAGGATTTTCATGCGCTCGGTGTACCGACGCTGGTCGCTGATGATTTTTTCAATGCCGGCTGCGTGCTCGGGCCCGCCCGCCGCGACTGGCGTTCGCTGGATCTGGGTGCCTTGCTGGGTCGCACCTGGATCAATGGTGTCGAGGTTGCCAGCGGCCGTGGCGCCGCCGTACTCGGCCACCCGTTCAATGCGCTCGCCTGGCTGGCAAATGCGCAGCATGAATACGGCTTGCCCGGCCTGAAAGCCGGCGAATTCGTGATGCTCGGCAGTCTGGTGCAGACTCAATGGCTCAATGCCGGCGACAAGGTCAGGATAGCCATCGAGGGGCTGGGAGAAGTCAGGCTGGACGTTGGCGACTGATACCGGCCTGCGCGCTGCAGGCGCGAAAACCGCGTGTTACATTGAGGAAACCCTGTCATCGGAGAAAGTCATGCGTCGACTGTTGCTCGCCCTTGTTCTGCTGTGGAGTGTCGCCGGTCTCGCGCTGGCCGACGACCGCGAACAACATGGCGACTGGTCATCGCAATTCCTGGACGGGATGGGCGAGGCATCGACGCACGAGAGCGGCACCTCGGTGTTCGGGATGTTGTGCGCAAACGATGCCTGCCGCTATTACTTCGCGAATGGCATCGATTGCCAGCCCGGTCTGAACTACCCGCTGATGCTGACCACCGCGGCTGGCGCTTTGTCGATCGATGCGATCTGTGAGCCAATGAACACCGCCAACGGCGACGTGATGCTGTACTGGTTCAGCGAGTCGACCCGCCTGAACGAAGCGTTCGTCAGCTCGCCCGAGGTCGGCTTCGCGTTCCCGCTGTCGAACGGACAATTCAAGTTGAGCAAATTCTCGATGAAGGGCTATGAGGCTGCGATCGAGCGCATGGTGAACGGCGTGCGCGAGCGCCGCAACGATG
>JACCDH011685914.1_pt1 | contig 20543 bp, 14 predicted proteins | sample 7442481 | NCBI WGS metagenome assembly JACCDH01 (sample SAMN15323433, study PRJNA562643) | freshwater metagenome | isolation source: river surface water | place: USA:Blue River Watershed | collected 2017-08-15 | reverse complement strand
GGTTCGGGCAAGTCGGTGGGCATCAACGCCATGATCCTGAGCCTGCTTTACAAGGCTGAAGCGCGCGATGTGCGGCTGATCCTCATCGACCCCAAGATGCTGGAGATGAGCGTCTACGAAGGCATTCCGCACCTGTTGTGCCCGGTGGTGACCGACATGAAGCAGGCGGGCAACGCGCTGAACTGGTGCGTCGGGGAAATGGAGCGCCGCTACAAGCTCATGAGCAAGATGGGCGTGCGCAATGTGGCCGGTTACAACAAAAAGATTGATGAAGCCGCCGCGCGCGAGGAGAAGATTCCCAACCCCTTCTCACTCACTCCCGAGCAGCCCGAGCCCTTGGAGCGTCTGCCCTTCGTGGTGGTGGTGATCGACGAACTGGCCGACCTGATGATGGTGGTGGGCAAGAAGATCGAAGAGCTGATCGCCCGCTTGGCGCAAAAGGCGCGCGCCTCAGGCATCCACCTGATCCTGGCCACACAGCGGCCCAGCGTGGACGTCATCACCGGCTTGATCAAGGCCAATATTCCCACCCGCCTGAGCTTTCAGGTCAGCAGCAAGATCGACAGCCGAACCATCCTGGACCAGATGGGCGCTGAGGCGCTGCTGGGCATGGGCGACATGCTGTACATGCCCAGCGGCACGGGCCTGCCGGTTCGGGTGCACGGCGCCTTCGTCAGCGACGACGAGGTGCACCGCGTGGTGGAGTTCCTCAAGGCCCAAGGCGAGCCCAACTACATCGAGGGCATCCTGGAGGGCGGCACCTTGGAAGGCGAGGGCGGCGAGCCCGGCGCGCCCGGTGGCGGCGCCAGCGATGGCGAGAGCGACCCCTTGTATGACCAGGCCGTGGCCGTGGTGCTCGAGCACAAGCGCGCCTCGATTTCGCTGGTTCAGCGCCACCTGCGCATCGGCTACAACCGCGCCGCGCGGCTGTTGGAGCAGATGGAGAAGTCGGGCTTGGTCTCGGCCATGGCCACCAACGGCAACCGCGACATCATCGTGCCGCGGCGCGAGGACTAGCGGCCATGCGCCCATTGTTCGACCGTCTGCGCCCGCTGCTGGTGGCCGCTGCACTGTTGGGGGTGCCACTGGCGGCGCAGGCTGACGCACTGGCCGCTTTGCAGGCGTTTGTGCGCGATGCCCGCACCGGAAGCGCCGAGTTCACCCAAACGGTGACCACGCCGGACGGCAGCCGGCGGCGCACCTCCAGCGGCACCTTCGAGTTCTCGCGGCCCAACCGGTTTCGTTTCAGCTACACGGCGCCCTTTGAACAGCTCATCGTGGCCGATGGTCAACGCCTGTGGGTCTACGACCCCGACCTGAACCAGGTGATCTCGCGCAAGCAAAGCAGCGCGCTGTCGGCCACGCCCGCGGCGCTGTTGGCTGGGGCTCAAATCGAACGCGACTTCAGCCTCAGTGCCGAACCGGCGCGAGACGGTTTGGAGTGGGTCAAGGCGGTGCCCAAGCAGGCCGACGGCGGGTTTGAGAGCCTGCGCATTGGTTTTCGCAACGGCGAGTTGGCCGCGGTGGACATCACCGACAGCCTGGGCCAGCGTTCCTTGCTGCAGTTCCGTGAGCTCAAGCTCAACCGGCCCTTGCCCGCCGACCGATGGGTGTTCACGGTGCCCAAGGGCGCTGACGTGATTCAGCCGTGAGCGGCTTGTTCGACAGCGAGCCGGCTGGGCAGGCACCTGCCACACCGGCATCCACCCAAGCGACCAGCCCTACCGCGCCGCTGCCCCCGCTGGCCGAACGCCTGCGGCCCCAGCGCCTGCACGACGTGGTGGGCCAGCAGCACCTCATCGGTCCGGGGCGGCCCTTGCAGCGCGCCTTCGAGGCCGGCCGCCTGCATTCCTTCATCCTGTGGGGACCGCCCGGCGTGGGCAAGACCACGCTGGCGCGCTTGGCCGCGCAGGTCACGAACAGCCAGTTTCTGGTGCTCTCGGCGGTGAGCGCGGGCATCAAGGACATCCGCGCCGTGATCGATGCCGCCCAAACCCTGCGCGGTGCCCAAGGCCGTGGCACCGTGGTCTTCATCGACGAGATCCATGCCTTCAGCAAGCCGCAGCAAGATGCGCTGCTGCCGCATGTGGAGTCGGGCTTGCTGGTGCTGATTGGCGGCACCACCGAACACCCGGGCCTGCAGGTGACCAATGCGCTGCTGTCGCGCACCCAGGTGTACGCGCTGGAGCCCCTGACAGCACAAGACTTTGCGCAGCTCACCGCCCGTGCCCTGCTGGCACTGGGCTTGCCGGGCGGCACACTCAGCGCTGAGGCGCAGGCCCTGTTGGTCTCGTATGCCGATGGCGATGGGCGCCGTTTCCTGAACCTGGTGGAGCAGGTGGTGGTGGCCGCGCAGGCCGCGGGATTGTTCGGCCCAGGGGGCCAGGATGCCGGTGCACTTTCCGAGGCTTCAACGGCTGCGGTGATTGACTTGGCCTTCGTGCAGTCCAGCACCAGCCCGAGTTTGCGGCGCGCCGATGGGGCCGGTGACCACTACTACGAACAGATCAGCGCCTTTCACAAGAGCGTGCGCAGCTCACAGCCCAATGCGGCGCTGTACTGGATGGCGCGCCTGATCGACGGTGGTGTGGACCCGCGGCAGGTGACACGCCGCATGGTGGCCATCGCCAGCGAGGACATCGGCAATGCCGACCCGCGGGCCTTGCAGTTGGCCCTCAACGCGGCGGAGGCCGTCGACCGCCTGGGATTGCCCGAGGGGGAGCTGGCCATGGCACAGGCCGCCGTCTACCTGTCGCTGGCCGCCAAGAGCAACGCGGCCTATGCGGCGTGGAAGCAGGCCAAGGCCTTTGTGCGTGAAACCGGGTCCTTGCCCGTGCCCTTGCACCTGCGCAACGCGCCGTCAAAACTGCAAAAGCAGATGGGCTATGGCGCACAGTACCGTTACGCGCACGACGAACCCCATGCGTATCCTGCGGGCATGGACTGCATGCCCGACGGCGTCACGCCGCCGGATTGGTACCAGCCGCAAGACCGTGGCCTGGAGATTCAGCTGCGCGAAAAGCTGCAGTGGCTGCGCAGCTTGGACCAGGCCGCCCTGGAGAGAGACCAAACCGGCGGGGGCTGAAGCCCGCGCGCCGGACGCTTAGGCCTTGTCGGCTTCGGAGGTGAAGGAGTCGGCGTAGAAGGCTTCTTCGGGCAGGCCGCACTGCGCCTGAAAGTCGCGCTTGGCTGCCTCCACCATCACCGGAGCGCCGCAGGCGTACACCTCGTGGCCCGAGAGGTCGGGCATGTCGGCCATCACCGCCTGGTGCACGAAGCCGGTTCGTCCGCGCCAGGTGCTGTCGGGTTCGCTGAGCACGGGCACGTAGCGCAGCTGTGGCAGTTGCGAGGCCGCCTGCTCGGCCCAGTCGTGCAGGTAGAGGTCGCGCGCTTGTCGGCAGCCCCAATACAAGGAGACCGGCCGCGTGTCCTGCTTGAGCTGCATCTGCTCGATCAAGGCCTTGATGGGTGCGAAGCCGGTACCCGATGCCAAGAGCACGATGGGCTTGCGCACGTCTTCGCGCAGCCAGAAAGAACCGTAGGGGCCCTCCACGCGCAGGATGTCCTTTTCCTTGACGGTGCTGAACAAGGCATCGGTGAACACGCCGCCGGGCATGTGGCGGATGTGCAGTTCGATTTGGGGCGGGTCGCCCTTGAGGTGCGGCGCATTGGCCATGCTGTAGGCCCGACGCTTGCCGTCGCGCAGCAGGAACTCGACGTATTGGCCGGCCTTGTACTGGAAGCTGGCATTGGCCGGCAGCTGCAGCCGCACCACCATCACGTCGGGGGCGGCCTTGTGCATCGAGGCCACGCGCACCGGCATCTTGATGATCGGAAACTCGCCGGCGGCGGCCACGCTGCGCGACTCGATCACGCAGTCGCTTTGCGGGGTGGCGCAGCAGGTCAGGATCATCCCGGCCTCTTCCTCTTGCACTGACAGGGCTTTCAGCTGATGGGCGCCGTGAACCACCCGCCCGCTGACCAGCTTGCTCTTGCAGGAACCGCAGGCGCCGTCGCGGCAACCGTAGGGCAGGCCGATGCCCGCCGCAATGGCTGCCGGCAGGATGGCTTGGTCGCGCTCGACCTGGAACTGCAGGCCAGCGGGTTGGATGTCGATCTTGTAGCTCATGCCGTGGATTTTGCCGTGCCGTGCCATCATGTGGCCCATGAGGCGCAAACCAACCCTGTTGATCGTGGGCTGCGGCGATGTCGGGCTGCGGGTGCTGCGCGAACTGCGCCATCGGGGGTCGCCGTGGCGTGTGCTGGCCTTGACCTCCACCGCTGAGCGCCGTGCCGAATTGCGCGCCGCCGGCGCGGTGCCCGTGCTGGGCAACCTCGATGACGCGGCCACCCTGGGGCGCTTGGCCGGCGTGGCCGATGCGGTGCTGCACCTGGCGCCGCCGCCCCTGCAGGGGCGCAGCGACCCGCGCACCGCCAAGCTGTTGCAGGCCTTGTCCCGGCGCCGCGCGCCGCAGCGTCTGGTTTACATGAGCACCACCGGGGTGTATGGCGATTGCCAGGGCCAGTGGGTGCCCGAGACCCGAGCCGTGAACCCCCAAACCGACCGCGCCCAGCGGCGTGTAGATGCCGAGCAGCGCGTGCGCCGCTGGGCCCGGCACAGCGGCTGCTGCAGCACCGTGTTGCGCGTGCCGGGCATCTACGCGCTGGACCGTGTGGGCGGCGATCCGCGCGAGCGCGTCCGCCGCGCCAGCCCCTCACTGCTGCCCGAAGAAGACGGCTACACCAACCACATCCACGCCGATGACCTGGCCCGCATCGCCCTGGCGGCCCTGCACCACGGGCTGCCCCAGAGGGCCTACAACGCGGGGGACGAGGGGCAACTGCGCACGGGCGAGCACTATGACCTGGTGGCCGATCGCTGTGGCTTGCCACGACCGCCACGCATCAGCTGGGCCCAGGCCCGCGTGCAGTTGTCGCCGATGCAGCTGTCGTTCTGGGGCGAATCGCGCCGCTTGGTCAGCCAGCGCCTGCAGCAGGAGCTGGGCGTGCGGCTGCGTTACCCGACGGTGGAGCAGGCCCTGGCTAGCGCCGAGGCCGGTTGAAGGGCGCGCGGCCGCGCCAGTACTGGATCATCAGAAAGCCGCCCAGCATGCCGCCCAAGTGGGCAAAGTGGGCCACGCCTGATGATCCGCCCAGGCCGAAGAGCAGCTCCAGCCCACCAAACACGGCCACAAAAACCTTGGCCTTCATCGGTATGGGGGGGAACAGGGGCATGATGATGCGGTTGGGGAACATCATGCCGAAGGCCAGCAACAGACCGAACAGTGCGCCCGAGGCACCCACGGTGGGCTGGTTGTGGGCGGTGAGGACACCCCACAGCAGTTGCACGATGGCCGCCGACAGCACGCTGGCTACGATGAACTGCAGGTAGCGCTTGTGGCCCCACAGGCGTTCGATTTCACTGCCGAACATCCACAGCCCGAGCATGTTGAAGAACAGATGCGCCGGGTCGCCGTGCAGCAGGCCATAGCTCAAGAGCTGCCAGGGCCCGAAATGGCCACTGCCGGGCGGCCACAAGGCGAAGAAGGTTTCAAACCAGGGGGGTAGCAGCAGCTGCGCGCAGAACAGGCCCACGCACAACAGCATCAGAGCCTTGGTGGCGGCGGGGATGGGGGGCATGGAACAAGTCTACGCCACCGGGGGCTGGAAGCCCCGCACCTGCACAAGGGTGGTGCCCGCGGCCAGACTCGAACTGGCACGCCTTGCGGCGGCGGATTTTGAATCCGCTACGTCTACCGATTTCGTCACGCGGGCAGGACAGCCCACCATTATGGCACTGCCGGGCCGGGCTTGAGGCCCTGCGCTGCGCGATGGGCCCAGGCCTGCGAAAATCCGGGCAGGAGAAGCCATGAGCCGCTACAAGACCCTGGAAGAAGTGATCGGCGCCACGCCCCTGGTGCGGCTGCAGCGTTTGGGCGCCCAAGAGGCGCAGGCCAGGGGCAATGTGATCCTGGGCAAGCTTGAGGGAAACAATCCCGCGGGCTCGGTCAAGGACCGGCCGGCCATGAGCATGATTCGGCGCGCCGAAGAGCGTGGTGACATCAAGCCTGGCGACACCCTGATCGAGGCGACCTCCGGCAACACCGGCATCGCCTTGGCCATGGCGGCGGCCATCCGCGGTTATCGGATGGTGTTGATCATGCCCGAGGACCTGTCGATTGAGCGCGCGCAGACGATGAAGGCTTTTGGCGCCGAGCTCATCCTCACCCCCAAGGCCGGCGGCATGGAGGCGGCGCGTGACCTGGCCGATGAGCTGCAGCGCCAAGGCAAGGGCTTGGTGCTCGACCAGTTCGCCAACGCTGACAACCCGCGCGTGCACTTCGAGACCACGGGGCCTGAGATTTGGCAGGACACCGAAGGACGGGTGACCCATTTTGTGAGCGCCATGGGCACCACCGGCACCATCACCGGTGTCAGCCGCTACCTCAGGCAGCGTAACCCGCAGGTGCGCATCATCGGGGCCCAACCCAGCGAAGGATCGCGCATTCCGGGCATCCGAAAGTGGCCCCAGGAGTACCTGCCGCGCATCTACGACCCGTCTGCCGTGGACGAGCTGGTGCTGGTCAGCCAGGCCGACGCCGAGGAGATGGCGCGCCGCCTGGCACGCGAGGAAGGCCTGTTTGCCGGGATCTCGGCAGCAGGGGCCTGCTGGGTGGCCCTGGAACTGTCGCGCCGCGTGGAAAACGCCACCATCGTTTTTATCGTGTGCGACCGCGGCGACCGCTACCTGTCGACCGGTGTGTTCCCGGCCTGAAGCGGCGTGCCCACCTACAATTCAGAACCAACCGATTGAACGATCATGGACATCACGCGAGAACTGGACACCCGAGGGCTGAACTGCCCCTTGCCCATCCTCAAGGCCAAAAAGACCTTGGCCGAAATGAGCGCGGGCCAAACCCTCAAGATCATCGCCACGGATCCGGGTTCCATGCGCGACTTTCAAGCCTTCGCCAAGCAAACCGGCAACGAACTGCTGGAGCAGGTTGCCAGCGGCGACGAGTTCACCATCGTCCTGCGCCGGCGTTGAGGCCTGGGGCTGGCGCGGCCTGAAGCCGTGCGGCGCGCCTATAGCTTGATCTGCGCCAGGTAGTCCCGAAACCCTGTGCCCAAGGTGGGGTGCTGCAGGGCCAATTCCACATTGGCTTGCAGAAAGCCTTCTTTGCTCCCACAGTCGTAGCGCTTGCCCTCGTATCGGTAGGCGAAGACCTTCTCGCGCCGCAGCAGGCCGGCGATGCCGTCGGTGAGCTGGATCTCGCCACCCACGCCGCGCGGCTGGCGAGCGATTTCGTCGAACACGCCGGGCGTGAGGATGTAGCGCCCGGCGACACCCAGGTTGGACGGTGCGTCTTGCGGCGCAGGCTTTTCCACGATGCGTTGAACTTCTACCAGCCGATCGTGGACGGCCACCCCTCCCACGATGCCGTAGCGGCGCGTGTGTTCGGAGGGCACCTCTTGAACTGCCAGGATGCTGGCGCGCCACTCGTGAAACTGCTCCACCATTTGCGCCAGGACGGGAGGCTGGCCCACCATGAGGTCATCGGCCAGGAGCACCGCAAAGGGTTCTTGCCCCACCAGGCGCTGCCCGCACAAGACGGCATGCCCCAGGCCCAGCGCTTGGGCCTGCCGCACATACACGCACTCCATGTCCTCGGGTTTGACACTGCGCACCACGGCCAGCAGTTCTTCCTTGCCCGCCTGCTCGAGTGCCACTTCCAACTCGTAGGTCAAGTCGAAGTGGTCTTCGATGGGCCGCTTGTGGCGCCCCGTTACGAAGATCATCTCCCGTACGCCAGCGGCATAGGCCTCCTCGACCGCGTACTGAATCAGGGGCTTGTCCACCACGGGCAGCATTTCCTTGGGCTGCGCCTTGGTGGCCGGCAGAAACCGCGTACCCAGCCCGGCAACGGGAAAGATGGCTTTCTTGATGTGCATGGACGCGCTCATGTGGGCCTTTGGGGTGTGTAGGGGCTGGGGTGATGAACGGCGGCTGCTGCTTCAAGCCAGGCGCGCGCGCTGCTCCTGAACCCGTTGCAGGGTCAGGCTGAAGTCGGCCACCCGCTGGCGTTCTTGCTCCACCACCGCGGCCGGCGCACGGGCCACGAAGCTCTCGCTGGCCAGCTTGCCCTGGGCCTTGGTGATTTCACCTTGGAGCCGGGCGATTTCCTTGTCCAGCCGTGCCGTCTCGGCAGCCACATCCACCTCCACCTTCAGGGCCAGGCGCAGGGCGCCCACCACCAACACCGGTGCGGTGCGGCTGGCCTCGTTGAAGGCGGCCTCTTCGGTGTAGGGTTCGACGGCAGACAGCTTGGCCAGCGCCTTGATGGCCGCAGCGGCCTGTTCCACGAAGGCAACTTCGCCGTGCACCAACAGCGGCACGCGCTCGGCCGGGGACAGCCCCATCTCGCTGCGCAGCGAGCGGCACGCGCCCACCACCGCCTTGAGGTGTGCCATCCAGGCATCGGCCTGGGCATCGACGCGTTCCAGTTGGGCCACGGGGTAGGGTGCGGTGGCCAGAGTCTGGGCACTGTCGGCTGCCTTGCGGCCGGCCACCACGGCCACCGTGTCCCACAGCTCGGCCGTGATGAAGGGGGTGATGGGGTGTAGCAGGCGCAGCACGGTTTCCAGCACCCGAATCAGGGTGCGGCGTGTGGCGCGCTGTTGGGCTTCATCGCCGCTGGCCAGCTGAACCTTGGCAATCTCCAAGTACCAGTCGCAGTACTCGTCCCATACAAAGCCGTAGATCGCGTTGGCGACTTGGTCCAGCCTGTACTGCGCAAATCCTTCGGCCACGGCGTGTTCCACGCGCTGCAGTTCGCTGGTGATCCAGCGGTCGGCCTGTGAGAACACGAGGTACTGGTGAAACGGCCCCGCCGCCTTCACGAGAGTCCCGTTTTCATACACGGGCGCAGCGCATTCGGCCTTGCTGTGTTCCTTCAAGCCGCAGTCCTGGCCTTCGCAGTTCATCAACACAAAGCGCGTGGCGTTCCACAGCTTGTTGCAGAAGTTGCGGTAGCCCTCGCAGCGCTTGGAGTCGAAGTTCACGCTCCGGCCCAGGCTGGCCATGGCTGCAAAGGTGAACCGCAGGGCGTCAGCACCATAGGCCGGGATGCCCTGCGGGAACTCCTTTTCGGTGGCTTTGCGCACCTTGGGCGCGGTTTCGGGCTTTCGCAGGCCTTGGGTGCGCTTGTCCAGCAGAGGCGCCAGCTCGATCCCGTCGATGAGATCCACGGGGTCCAGCACATTGCCCTCGCTCTTGCTCATCTTCTTGCCCTGGGCATCCAACACCAGGCCGTGGATGTAGACATCCTTGAACGGAACCTGACCGGTGAAATGCTGGGTCATCATGATCATCCGGGCCACCCAGAAGAAGATGATGTCGTAGCCCGTGACGAGCACCGACGAGGGCAGGAAGAGCGACTGCTCGATGGTCTTGTCGGGCCAGCCCAGGGTTGAGAAGGGCACCAGGGCCGAGGAGTACCAGGTGTCCAGTACGTCGGGGTCACGCTCCAAGGCGCCGCTGTAGCCGGCGGCGGCGGCCTGTGCACGCGCCTGTTCTTCGTTTCGCGCCACGAACAGCTCGCCGTTGCTGCCGTACCAGGCCGGAATCTGGTGGCCCCACCACAGCTGACGGCTGATGCACCAGTCCTGGATGTTCTTCATCCACTGGTTGTAGGTATTGACCCACTGCTCCGGCACGAAGCGGACCTGGCCGTTTTGCACCACCTCGATGGCTTCCTGGGCGATGGACTTGCCGTTGGCGCCGGGTTTGGTCATGGCCACGAACCACTGGTCCGTGAGCATGGGCTCAATCACCTGCCCCGTGCGCGCACAACGGGGCACCATCAGCCGGTGCTTCTTCACCTCCACCAACAGGCCTTGCGCCTCCAATTGCGCCACGATGCGCTTGCGCGCTTCGAATCGGTCCAGACCCCGCAGCTCTTCGGGGATGTCTTGCAGGTGCTTCACCACCTGGGCCGACAGGTCGAAGATGGTGATCATGGGCAGTGCGTGGCGCTGCGCCACCGCGTAGTCGTTGGTGTCGTGGGCGGGGGTGACCTTGACCACGCCGGTGCCGAATTCGCGGTCGACATACGCATCGGCAATCACAGGTACCAGGCGCCCGGTGATGGGCAGGCGCACCTGCTGCCCAATCAAGGCTGCGTAGCGCTCGTCCTCAGGGTGCACCATCACCGCGGTGTCGCCCAGCATGGTTTCGGGCCGTGTGGTGGCCACCACCACACTGGCCGAGCTGCCTTCCACGGGGTAACGGATGTGCCACAGTGAGCCGTCTTCCTCTTCGCTTTCCACTTCCAGGTCCGATACCGCGGACTTCAGGACTGGGTCCCAGCTCACCAGGCGTTTGCCTCGGTAAATCAGACCCTCTTCATACAGACGCACGAAGGTTTCCGTGACCACGCGCGAGAGCTTGTCGTCCATCGTGAAGTACTCGTGGTCCCAGCTCACGCTGGCGCCCATGCGGCGCATCTGGCGCGTGATGGTGGAGCCGCTTTGCTCTTTCCACTCCCAGACCCGCGCCACGAAGTTCTTGCGGCCCAACTCGTGCCGGTTCGTGCCCTGTTGTTCCAGCTGGCGCTCCACCACGATCTGGGTGGCAATGCCGGCGTGGTCGGTGCCCGGTACCCACAGGGTGTTGTGCCCACGCATGCGGTGCACGCGCGTCAGGGCGTCCATGATGGTCTGGTTGAAGGCATGCCCCATGTGCAGGGTGCCGGTCACATTCGGCGGGGGCAGCTGAACGCAGAACGAGGGCTTGGCCGGGTCGGTGCTGGGGCGGTAGGTGCCCTGCTGTTCCCACAGCGGGGCCCAGCGCGCCTCGATGGCCGCTGGTTCAAAGGATTTGGCGAGCTCGGTCATGCGGAAATCGTCAAGGTGAAGGGCCCTACTGGGTTGGGCATTTGGTCAGAATCGCCTGGGCTGGAACAGGGCCTGATGCGAAGCATGATTGTAGGTTGTGGTAACTTGGCGGGTGGTCCTGGAGGCCTTGTCCGGCGCTGGATCGGGCAGGGTTCAACCAGGCCTTTCTAGACCATCTCGGGCATGACACACCACTTACTTCGCGTGCGGGCCATGCTGTCGCTGGCGGCCCTGGGCCTTTTGCTCAGCGCCTGCGGCGGCGGGTCGGGTACTGCACCCGCTTCCCAGAGCGAAGCCGCGCCTGACCCGCTGTCGGGATTACCGGAGACACCAGGCTGCACCCTGCTCGACCGGCGCAGCTTTCTGGCTGATCAGTTCAAGACCCAGTACTTCTACAACGACCTCACCGCGCCTGTGGACCCGGCGCCCGAGCAGGGCCTGCGCGCCTACTTTTCGGCCTCGCTGTTCAAGGGCAACGAGCGGATTCCGGCCGATCGCTTCAGCGGCTACCAGACCACCGAGGCCTACAGCCAGTTTTATGGCGAGGGCAAGACCCTGGCCTACGGCCTGGCAGTGGCCGGGCAAGAGGTGCAAGGACGACCCGACCTGCCCCTGTACATCCGTGACGTCACGCCGGGGTCGCCTGCAGGCACAGCGGGCCTGCGGCGCGGTGACCGCGTGCACCGCCTGAACGAAACCACGGTGGAAGACGCTATTGCCCGTTTTGACTTTTCCATGCTCACGCCCCAGCAGGCTGGGCAGGAACTGGTGTTGGAGGTGGAGCGTGATGGCCTGCGGCGCACCGTGCGCCTGAGCGCCTCGGTGCACGATGTGGTGCCGGTACGCCTGGGCAGGGTGATCAGCCTGCCCGATGGACGGCGCATGGGCCTGGTGCGTTTCAATTCCATGATCACCCTGGCCGAGCCCGATCTGCAGGCGCACTTCCAACAGTTCCGCGAGCAAGGCGTCACCGAGGTCGTGTTCGACCTGCGATACAACGGCGGCGGCTCGGTGGCTGTGGGTGGTCGCATCGCGTCCATGGCCGCGGGCACCAAGGCCGATGGGCAGGTGTATGCCGTACTGCGCAACAACGCACAGCTGCAGGCCTCCAACAGCACGTTTCGGTTCGGCACGCCCGTGTCTTGGCCTGGCGTGAAGCGCGTGTATGTGCTGTCGGGCCTGCGCACCTGCTCGGCCAGCGAACAGCTGATCGCCGGGCTGCGTGGCGTGGGCATCGAGGTCGTGCAGATCGGCTCCACCACCTGCGGCAAGCCCGTGGGTTTCCGTCCACGCGAGCACTGCGGCCTCACCTACAGCCTCGTCAACTTCGACTCGGTCAATGCCAAAGGGGAGGGCGGCTACTACAGCGGGTTTGCCGCCACCTGTCGGGTCGCCGAAGACTTCACCAAGACCATGGAAGACACCACCGAACCCCTGACCGCAGCGGCCATCCGCCACGCCAGCGGGCAGGGCTGCCCCGCGTCCTCGGGCCCCGACCAGCAGCCGCTATCGGGCCGTACTGGACGCAGCCTGCTGCTGCGCGACGGCCCCGAGTGGACGGGTCTGATGGTGCCTTGATGTGGACTTGATGGGCACCAATCCCGGCGGCCCCATAACCCAAACCCTGCTGGTCCTTCGAAGCGCACACCATGGCCGCTGACCCTTTGCTGCACCACCTCAACCCCGAGCAACTCGCGGCGGTCACCCTGCCGGCACAGCCCTCGCTGATCTTGGCCGGGGCGGGCTCTGGCAAAACCCGGGTGCTGACCACGCGCATCGCCTGGCTGATGCAGACCGGGCAGGTCTCGCCCGGCGGGGTGATGGCGGTGACCTTCACCAACAAGGCCGCCAAGGAGATGCTCACGCGTTTGTCGGCCATGCTGCCGGTGAACGTGCGCGGCATGTGGATTGGTACTTTTCACGGGCTGTGCAACCGATTCCTGCGGGCGCACTGGAAAGCTGCGGGATTGCCGCAAAGCTTCCAGATCCTGGACGCTTCCGACACGGTTTCGGCCGTCAAGCGGGTGATCAAGGCGATGAACCTCGACGAGGAGCGCTTCGTGCCCAAGCAGGTGTCCTGGTTCATTGCGGCCAGCAAGGAAGACGGGTTGCGCCCTGGTGATGTCGAGATACGCGACGCACACACGCAGAAGCTGGCCGATATTTACCGGGCCTATGAAGACCAGTGTGCGCGTGAGGGCGTGGTGGACTTTGCCGAGCTCATGCTGCGCACGGTGGAGATCATGCGCGACCAGCCCGCCATCCGTGAGCACTATCGCCGCCGCTTTCGCCACATCCTGGTGGACGAGTTTCAAGACACCAACCGGCTGCAGTACGCCTGGCTGAAGATGTTTGCGCCCTTGCCCGGGGAGTCCTCAGCCGATGGCGCGGCCTACGGCGCGCAGGGGGTGTTTGCCGTGGGCGACGATGACCAAAGCATCTACGCCTTTCGAGGCGCGCAAGTGGGCAATATGCGCGACTTCGAGCGCGAGTTCCGTGTCGAGCAGGTGATCAAGCTTGAGCAGAACTACCGCAGCATGGGCCATATCTTGGATGCAGCCAACGAGCTGATTGCGCACAATGAACGACGCCTGGGCAAGAACCTGCGCACCGATGCCGGCCCTGGTGAACCCATTCGGGTGCATGAAGCCACGAGTGACTATGCCGAGGCCCAATGGGTATTGGAGGAGATTGGCCAGCTGCACCGCGCTGGGACCGACCGGCGCGAAATCGCCATCCTGTACCGCAGCAACGCGCAAAGCCGCGTCATGGAAAGCGCACTCTTCAACGCCGGTGTGCCCTACCGGGTGTACGGCGGCCTGCGCTTCTTCGAGCGAGCCGAGGTCAAGCATGCCTTGGCCTACCTGCGGTTGCTTGAGAACCCCAACGACGACACCAGCTTCTTGCGTGTGGTGAACTTTCCGGCGCGCGGCATCGGCGCGCGTACCGTTGAGCAGCTGCAGGACGTGGCGCGTGCCAGCGGGCGCAGCCTGGCACAGTCGGTGGGCGCTGTGGGTGGCTCAGCGGGCACCAAGCTGGCCGCCTTTTTGCAGATCGTGGACCGCCTTCGTGAGGCCACCCGTGGCCTGACCCTGCGCGAAATCATCGAACAGGTGCTGCACGATTCGGGGCTGTTGGAGTTCTACCGGACCGACAAGGAGGGGGCGGACCGCATCGAAAACCTCGAAGAGCTGGTCAACGCCGCCGAGGCCTTTGTCACGCAGGAGGGGTTCGGACGCGATGCAGTGGCACTGCCCGTTGACGAATGGGGACCTGGCAGCCTGGCCATGCCCGACGAGGCGGGCGTGGTGGCGCCCGCGGTGGTGGACGTGACCCCGGATGCCGAAACCGGCGAGATCATGAGCCCGCTGGCGGCGTTTCTGACCCATGCCTCCTTGGAAGCCGGGGACAACCAGGCCGAAGCCGGGCAGGATGCGGTGCAGCTGATGACCATCCATGCCGCCAAGGGGTTGGAGTTCGACGCCGTGTTCATCACCGGCCTGGAAGAAGGGCTGTTCCCGCATGAAAACGCGATGAGCGATGCCGATGGCCTGGAAGAGGAACGCCGCCTCATGTACGTGGCCATCACCCGTGCGAGACAGCGCCTGTACCTGACCTTCAGCCAGACACGACTCTTGCACGGTCAAACCCGCTACAACGTGCGCAGCCGCTGGTTTGACGAGTTGCCTGAAGGGGCCTTGAAGTGGCTCACGCCCCGCACGGCGGCCTTCGGTTCGGGCTATGCCAAGGCCTACCAGGAGGCCTGGTCGCGCGGCTCCGGTCTGGGCTCCATGGTGGGCGCCGGGCGTGTGCAAAGCGGCAGCTCAGCCGCCATGGGCGGCAGCCTTGCAACCCGAAGCGTCCAGGGGCCCACGGGCACCGACGGCCGGCCCTTGCGCGTGGGCCAGGGCGTGTTTCACAACAAGTTCGGCGAGGGCGTCATCGTCACCCTGGAGGGCTCGGGCACAGATGCGCGCGCCCAAGTGAACTTCGGGCGGCACGGCATGAAGTGGCTGGCCTTGAGCGTGGCCAAGCTCACGCCGGTGGACTGATCTCGTCGGGCGCGTCTTCGTCGGTGCGCTCGCTGCCGGCCTCGCCCGTGCCGAAGGTCTGCACGAACATGAAGTACAGGCTGGCGTAGAAGACCACGCTCAGCGTGAGGCCCAGCGGCATGGCCAACGCACCCATGAGGCCGCTCAGGCCCAAGGCCTGCAGCACCAGGCCCAAGCCGAGTCCGCTTACACCCAAGAGCGACACCCAGGCGGCCACGAACGACACAAAGGCACCTTTGCTGCGCCAAATGGCCAGGGTCGAGGAGAACAGTGCCTGCGCGGCGCTCTGCTGGCCCCACCACACCAAGGCAGGCGCATGCCAGAAGGGAATGCTGATCAAGGCGGTCAGGCCCACACGCGCATACAGGCCTCCCAAAAGCTGAGGATCGGCCAACAAACGCTGCAGGTCCTCACGGGTTCGTGCATCGTCGCGCCCAGCGGCCATCAGTTCCTGCAGCTCGTTGAGCTTGCCGCCATCAATGGCATCCGACACCAGCAACACCAGCAGGGACAAGGCGCCATAGGCCGCACACAACACCATCAGCCGCGAGCGCCGCACGGCGTCCGTTCGGAAGGGCGCCAGGTACAGGCCAGGCACGGCCCGTTGTCCACGAACGACCGCGGCTGTGCCCATCATCATCACCAGGCCCAGCAAGGGAACGGCGGCCAGCACCACCACACCGCCGATCACCGGAACCAGCATCAGCACCAGCGCCAGAAACAAGAAGGTGCCAAACAGGCCAGCCAGCCCCAGTGGTTGTCGACCAAACACCTTCAGGGCCTGCACGACCCACTGCACACCTTGGCGGGCTTGAACGGGCTTGAGGATGAGCTTCATACGGTCCATCTTGCCCACTTCAGCCGGCCAGCGCATGCCAGGGGTGATCGATACGCTCGCGCAGCACCCGCTCGAAGTGAGCCGGGTCATGGGGCTTGAGCATGGAGGCTTCGCGCGGCAAGTGGAAGTCCCAGAGGCGCGAGACCCAGAACCGTAGTGCACCGGCACGCAGCAGGGCCGGCAGCAGCCGGTGTTCAGCAGCCGACAGAGGCCGTACCGACTCGTAGGCGGCTACAAAGGCCTGGGCACGCTCCACCTGCAGCGCCCCACTGGCCAGGTCGATGCACCAGTCGTTCAGGCACACCGCCAAGTCGAACAGCCAGGTGTCGACCCCTGCGAAGTAGAAGTCGAAGAAGCCGCTCAGCGTTTCCTGACCGGGCGCTCCATCGAACATCACGTTGTCACGAAACAGGTCGGCGTGCACCGGGCCGCGCGGCAGGCTTTGATAAGCAGCCGAGCGGGCCAGCGCCTGCTGAAAGGCCAGCTCGCCGGTCAAGAGTGCGGCCGTCTCGGTGCTGAGGAAGGGCAGCACCAGGGGCACGGTCTGCTCCCACCAGGGCAGGCCGCGCAGATTGGGTTGGCTCAAGGGGAAGTCTTGGCCTTGCAGGTGCATGCGCGCCAGCATGGCACCCACCTGGCGGCAGTGGTGCACGCCAGGGGCCAGTTGGTGACCGCCCGCCAGCCGGTTGACCACCGCTGCAGGCTTGCCCTTGAGCTGGAACAGGATCTCGCCCTGGGCGTCAGCCCGGGGCAGGGGCACCGGAATGTGCCGCAGCGCCAGGTGCTGCATGAGCCTCAGGTAGAAGGGGAGTTGCTCGAAGCTCAGCCGCTCGAAGATCGTCAGCACCCATTCACCGGTGTCGGTGCTCACGAAGTAGTTGGTGTTTTCGATGCCCGCGCCAATGCCCCGCAAGGACTGCAGACGGCCCAGCTGCAGCGGTTCGATGAAGGACTGGACCTCCTGTTCGGAGACCTCGGTGAAGACGGCCATGGGTGCGGGGTGCGTAAACTGACATTCTATGAAACCCCTGATGCTCCTGGTCGACGGCTCCAGCTACCTCTACCGCGCCTTCCACGCGATGCCCGACCTGCGCTCGCCCGCCGGTTTCCCCACGGGGGCGGTGCACGGCATGGTGGCCATGATGAAGCGCCTGCGCGAGCAGTACCCCGCCGAGCATGCGGCCTGTGTGTTCGACGCACCCGGGCCCACCTTCCGCGATGAGTGGTACCCCGACTACAAGGGCCACCGCGCGCCCATGCCCGAGCCCTTGGTGCAGCAGATCGAGCCCATCCACGAAGTGGTGCGCCTGTTGGGTTGGCCCGTGCTGCAGGTCGGCGGCATCGAAGCCGATGACGTCATCGGCACCTTGGCGCGCCAGGCGTCCGCCAGCGGTCATCGGGTTTTGATTTCCACCGGCGACAAAGACCTGGCGCAGCTGGTCACGCCCGATGTGGGCCTGGTCAACACCATGAGCAACGAATCGTTGGATGAAGCCGGGGTCTTGGCCAAGTTCGGCGTGCCGCCCGAGCGCATCATCGACTACCTCACCCTCATGGGCGACGCGGTGGACAACGTGCCCGGCGTGGAGAAGGTGGGCCCCAAGACGGCCGCCAAATGGATTGCCGAGTACGGCAGCCTGGATGGGGTCATCGCAGCCGCCGCCACCATCAAGGGGGCGGCCGGCGAGAACCTGCGCAAAGCCTTGGACTGGCTGCCCATGGGCCGGCGCCTGGTCACCGTGAAATGCGACTGCGACTTGGCCGCGTCCGTCGAAGGCTGGCCGGCGCTGGAGCGCTTGGCGCTGCGCGAAGTGGACCAAGCCGCCTTGCATGATTTCTATCAACGCTACGGCTTTCGCACCTGGCTGCGCGAACTCGATGCGCAGGGGGTCAAGGGCCGCACACCGCCCGCTGCGGCGGGTGCCGCCAGCACTGCAGCGGCCGATGCACCCGCGGCTGATCCCGTGGTCATCCCCCCTCTGACCGAGCCCGTGCTGTACGAGACGGTGAGCACCCCGGAGCAATTTCAGGCTTGGCTGCAGCGCATCCGCAGCGCCCAACTGGTGGCCTTCGATACCGAAACCGATTCCCTGGACCCCATGGCCGCGCGCCTGGTGGGATTGAGTTTTTCCGTCACGCCCGGACAAGCCGCGTACATCCCGCTGCACCATGACTACCCTGGTGTACCGCAGCAGTTGGATGCGGCCATGGTGTTGGAGGTGCTTCGTCCGTGGTTTGAAGATGCCGCTGCGGCCAAGCTGGGCCAGAACATCAAGTACGACCTGCACGTGATGGCCAATGCGGGCATCACCGTGAGGGGCTATGTGCACGACACCCTGCTGCAAAGCTATGTGCTGGAAGCCCACCGCTCGCACAGCTTGGAAAGCCTGGCCGAGCGGCACTTGAACCGGCGTGGGCTGTCTTATGAAGAGGTCTGCGGAAAAGGGGTGCACCAGATTCCGTTTTCGCAGGTCGATTTGGACAAGGCCACCCGCTATTCAGGCGAAGACAGCGACATGACCCTGCATGTGCACCAGGTGCTGTGGCCGCAACTCGAGCGCGAGAGCGGCCTGCGCCGCGTCTACCAAGACATCGAGATGCCCTGCGCGGTCATTCTTCAGCGCATGGAGCGCCACGGGGTGCTGGTGGACTCGGCCGTGCTGCAGCAGCAAAGCCGCGAGCTGGGCGAGCGCATCATGGGCTTGGAGCAACAGGCTTACGAGATTGCCGGGCAGCCCTTCAACCTGGGCTCACCCAAGCAGATCGGCGAGATCCTGTTCAACCGCTTGGGCCTGCCGGTCAAGAAGAAGACCGCCACCGGTGCACCGTCGACCGACGAGGAAGTCTTGCAAGAACTGGCAGCCGACTACCCGCTACCGGCCAAGCTTTTAGAGCACCGCAGCCTGTCCAAACTCAAGAGCACCTACACCGACAAGCTGCCGCAGATGGTGAACCCTCGCACCGGCCGCGTGCACACCAGTTACCAGCAGGCCGTGGCCGTCACCGGGCGCTTGTCGAGCAATGAACCCAATCTGCAAAACATCCCCATCCGCACCGCTGAAGGCCGCCGCATCCGCGAGGCCTTCATTGCGCCACCCGGGCATGTGCTGATGAGCGCCGACTACTCGCAAATCGAGTTGCGCATCATGGCCCACATCAGCGAAGACCCCGGCCTGTTGCGTGCCTTCGCCGAAGGCGTTGATGTGCACAAGGCCACCGCCAGTGAGGTGTTCGGCGTGCCGGTGGCGGAGGTGAGCTCGGAGCAGCGCCGCTACGCCAAGGTGATCAACTTCGGCCTCATCTATGGCATGGGCGCCTTCGGCTTGGCGTCGAACCTGGGCATCGAGCAAAAGGCCGCGCGCGACTACATCGACCGCTACTTTGCCCGCTTTGCCGGCGTCAAGCGCTACATGGACGAGACCAAGGCGCAAGCCGCCGAGCGAGGCTATGTGGAAACCGTCTTCGGCCGCCGCTTGGTGCTGCCTGAGATCCGCGGCGGCAACGGCCCCCGCCGCTCAGCCGCCGAACGCCAGGCCATCAACGCCCCCATGCAAGGCACAGCGGCCGACCTCATCAAGCTGGCCATGATGGCGGTGCAGAAAGCCTTGGATGACGAGCAGCGGTCCACCCGCATGGTGATGCAGGTTCACGACGAATTGGTGCTCGAAGTGCCCGACGCTGAAGTGCCCTGGGCCCAAGAAGCACTGCCGCGCCTGATGGCCAGCGTGGCCCAACTCAAAGTGCCCCTGCTTGCCGAAGTGGGTATAGGCCCAAATTGGGAACAGGCCCATTAACGCAGGGATATCCCGGTTCGCACCAAGGACGGTTCGGTGGCGGCGGGGGCATACCCCCGTAGCCCCTTAAAACGGCTCCGCACGAGAAGCGCAGCAAACCAAGTTGTGTGCGCTGGCGCACCAACTTGGGTTGAGAGCAGCGCAGTGAGCCGGCCGTTCAGGCCGGCCAGGTGCCGTGGGGCCAAGGGGGTATGCCCCCGCCGCCGCCGAGCCGTCCGTTGTCAAAAGTGCGCTTAGAAAAAGCGCCCAAGCAGAGCGCTCAAGCAGCCCGCTCGATCCGCGCAAACGCCGAATGGTTGTGGATGCTCTCAAAGTTCTCCACGTCCACGCTGTAGGCCCCAATGCCCGGCTCGGCATTCAGCCGCAGCGCCACGTCCCGCACCAGGTCTTCCACGAACTTGGGGTTTTCGTAGGCCCGTTCGGTGATCCACTTCTCATCCGGCCGCTTGAGCAGCGGCCAGATTTCGCTCGAGGCGCTTTCTTCAGCAAAGCGCACCAGGTCTTCCCAGGCCAAGGCCTGCAGCACCTGAGCGCGTATCGTCACCTGCGAACGCTGGTTGTGCGCCCCGTAGTCGGAAATCTCCTTGGAGCAGGGGCACAGGCTCTTCACCGGCACCGCCACTTCGCACCAAATCTCGGTGCGTGAGGCCACCCGTTGCGCCACCCAGCGGCCCTGGTAGTCCAGCAAGCTGGCCACGCCCGAAACCGGGGCACGCTTTTTGATGAAGAAGGTAAACGCGGCTTCGATGCGGCCTTCTTCGGCACCCAGGCGCTGCAGCATGTCTTCCAAGCCGGCGCGCAGACTCTGGGCGTCCAGGGCGTCGCTGCGGGCGTCCAGGTCGTTGAGCCAAGCCACGAAGCGGGACATGTGGGTGCCCTTCTTCTCGGCCGGCAGGGCCACGTCCAGGGTCCAGTCGGCGGCCGTTTGCTGCACCTGGCCGGCCACCCGCACCTTCAAGGGGT
>JACCDH010299561.1_pt1 | contig 20544 bp, 21 predicted proteins | sample 7442481 | NCBI WGS metagenome assembly JACCDH01 (sample SAMN15323433, study PRJNA562643) | freshwater metagenome | isolation source: river surface water | place: USA:Blue River Watershed | collected 2017-08-15 | reverse complement strand
TTATCACTTGCAACAGAACTACTTAAATTATTGATTGAGTTCGATATTGAACCACTAAATGTCTCATAACCTGTAGTTCCCGTGATTGATACTTGTACTGAACCAGAAACAATATCGTTTGGTTTGTTTGCAATGTTATCCCACGTTGTTTGTGTTATACTACCACTTAAAACGTATCTTTGGTCATAACTTCCCGTCAATTGAGATGATCCTGAAATAAGACCTTGACCGTTCGAATATATTGTACCCGTTACTTTAAGTGCTCCCGTGATTTCTGAATTGGTGTTTACTCTTAAACCGTTTGTTTGGGAAATGGATGCGGTTACACTATTGTCGGCAATTTGTGTTAAATTAAGACCTGTAACTCCACTTGCAGGAATGTTAGTGATACTACTACCATCTCCAACAAAGGAACCGCTTATGATTCCTGATACGTTTAAATCACCTGAAAAATCGGAAGACCCCGATACTGATAGTGATCCTGATATGTGTGCGTCAAATATATTCATCTAAATATGGTATTATACTTAGATAAATACTTACTCATCCATAATAGGCACCGACCTTTTTAGTCTATTTTCATACCTTTCTTCTCGTAAATCGCCTTTACTTCCTTATATAGGATGATGATTTTCTGTAAATTGTAGAATGGTTTGTAAGATGGTATTAAACCATGTAAGATACTGATGAACCCGTCGGTGATTAATTCCCACCCCTTTTTACATGAAAATGTTAAGTGTGGCCAGTAACCTTTACCCGCCTCTTTAAGATGTTGTCTATTTTCTTCAATGAATCCCATTATATTATATTTTTATTTGATTTATTTATTTTATTACTTATTATCTTCTTTATAACCCCTCTATCAATTTTTAATCCGTTATTAAAATTAGAAAGGTCTTCAATTGGGATTTTATCCGTTATTAATGGGTCATCCAAATGATTGGTGTTTACTCCATAATACATATATATTATTTCATTTAGTTTTTCCACACTTAACTCCTCAATCTTACTATGTTTTTTTGGGTCATATATTAGATAGTATTCCGAATAATAATCTTTATCTGTATTGTTCTTTATTATAATCGGTTCAGGTATGTTAAATTCCCCTAACTCGTCAGATAGTAATTTTATACACTCATCCTCGGTAAGTGTTATATTATGAATATTATTTTTTGTTGGGTTTCCTTCCTTTTTTCTCAATGGTCGATATAAAAATTGTTGTTTTCTAACTATGAATCTATATTCATTTTCCTTAACCAATTTTAACGAATCAGGTATTTCTACAGGTTTATCCGAATCAATTAATCCCGATATCGTTTCAATTTGATTATATTGATTAACATTTATTGTTAGTCCTTCTGAAATCTGATTAAAATTTCTATTTGTTGATTCTCTATCAATTTGATACCACATTATTGGGGTGATAATTTCAGTCGCGCCATACACATTATAAATTAACTCAATCTTCTCATTTTCAAATAATTGATTTAAAAATTCATCTTTTATTGATGTTCCTCCGGTTATTATTTTTGCACCATTAGATAGGGGTAATTGTTTTACCATATCCATTGGTTGATATGGGAATAATAATGTTGAATTGTATATTGGATTCGTATCTGAATGTAGAATTGTTATGTCGGTATCTGTTTTGATATGACTATACCAACTAACATTTTCACCAATGAATATTGCAGGTAAGTAAGTTGTGGTAAAAATTCCCAAATGATTAATGGTGTTACCTCTATGTAATAAGAAGTTTTTATTATTACACCATATTCTATTCATCGTTTGATGAGCAGCATGTATTAGTCTTCTATGGGTTTGTTCGATTACCTTTGGTTTACCTGTGGTACCACTACTTAAAAAAACAAAACCAGATTTCAAATCATCCGTTTCAATAACTAAATCATTAAGTTGTTCGACGTGTGAAAATAGAAAATCTTTACCAACTACATTAATATTTCTATCATTTATCTCATCCCCAATTAGGTCAACTATTAAATCTAATTCATTAAAGAAATTATTGTAGATATCATAATAGAAAATGTGTTTTTTAGGTACAAATAGAATTTTATGTCCCAACTCTAAAAATGCAATTATGGCCGATAATTCAAAAAAGGAAGAATGAGAACAGAATCCAATAACACTCGGTGTTTTTAATAATGTCCGTATTTTATGTTGTGCACATTTTACGTGATAAATTAGATCATCGTATGTGTAAACATCGCTATTATCATGAAAAATTATATTTCTATTTACGTGTTCAATGAACATTTTAAATCATTTCTTTACTGATAAATAATCGACGATACATAAAGTAAGCCATTTCCTTATGACCATTAAAACTGAAATGTAAGTCTTTTATTTTATTATTAGTGTGTTGTCTAATTGTTTGAATACTTTCTCTAAATGGTTCTGTAATATCCCAAATGTGAAATAATTTGACTTTATCTTTAATTGATTCTTTTAAGAATTCAAATCTTTTATTTTGTCTAATTTTATACAATTCACTATCACAAAATAAAACTCCGTAATTAACAATAGTTTGAGCTTCGTCATTATTCTTAACATCTTTATGAAGAACATTTAACGATTCTCCATAATATGAAACAAATTCGTTTGTTTTATTATTTGGTAGGTCGAATCTCTGATAAAATGTTTTACCGACAATTACAATGTCGTCGGAATTAAATCTATAATGATTGTCGATTATTAAATCAATTATTTGGTCATTACATGCACCGCTCTTACCCAAATTAATAACCTCATATCCTATTTTATTTGCGAGTATTGTTGGCCAAATGTTATCGTCAGGTCCTTTATATTGGTTATAATAATCATATCCACCATCTCTCAATGGTATATTATCCACACAACCGTTACCTGCCGTTAACGAATCTCCAAATACCCAAAGTTTTGCCATTATTTTACTATTAGATTTGGATATAGATTATTAACAAAATTAAATAATCTATTAGCGTATCGTTCATGTGTTCTTGGGCCAGGATGGATATCATCTGCTCCCATATCTAAATTGTTAACTCCATATCCACCATCAAATCTATTTGGTTCTTGATAGTTTGTATGTTCATCACCAACACAATTTAATCTCAACGAATCACCGTTCCAAACCCACGGACAATTCTTACTTTCTAAAAAGTATTTTATTAATTGGTGGTTTTTATACCAATTCATTAAATTGGAGTGTCTATTAATTAGTTCAGTTTGTGATGTATGTGCAATTCTACCTTCTCTCGTATCTGTAAAGAATCCCCACGGTTTAACCATATATGGTTCTATGTCACCATCTTCCCTAATGTACTCTCTTCTCTCAGGAAATGTATAAAAAATTAAAACCAAATCCGGTTTAACCAAATCAAAGAAAGTCATTAAACATCTTGATATGTAATCATTACTTCTAGCACCATAACCAAAATTCATATTAACTCCGTTAGGTATATTCTTTGTAAAAAATGCCGGCCAAGTCTCATCGTCATTTACACCAACACCTTCAGTTATTGAACACCCAAGAGATAAAACTTTAAAACCTTCTTTAGTGAAACTATCACCTCTAAATCCATATTCATTATATGTGTATAGACATTTTCTTGAGTTATCACTACCTGATGTGTTATAAACTTGATTTACTCGGTCTCTTAATGTAAATTGATAGGTTGAGGACCCGAAAGTTTCAGGATTATAGTGTCTTAATATTTCCATCTATATTAACTTTGTATTTTTGGTAGATTTTCTAACTTTTCTTGCATCAGAAAAAATAAAAAAATCCATATATTCTTGTATAGGTTCTATGTTAAGATAATTAAACAACTCATTTATTTTTTCCATATTCTTATCCACATATAAATCTTCGTAGTAGAATAATGGAAACCTGTTTGAATTTTCTAATAAGAATTGTCCGTCTTTTTCCAACAATTGAATCCTATCATCAATTTTTGATTTTTCAATATTACTTAAATCGTAATATGAGTGAATGTTCCAATTTAAATTATTCTTAGTTTCATGATAAACGAAACTCTCAGATTGTTCAACTCTATTTTTTCTATCTAATAAAACTATCTTATCGAAATTACTAAATAACCATTCGTACCACAATTCTTTACTTTCATATTTTGTGGGGTATTGGTAACATATATTTTTAAAAAATACATTATCTGAGTTCTCAAAAATTTCGATGTGATTTCTATCATCTGAAATGTATTTCATGTGTTTAACATTAAACGGTTCAGAAACACAATGATAGGTTTTAGGTAAATGAGCCATTATCAACCCAAATAGAGAAGACGAACCCGTTCTTGGGTTTGCCACGACACAAATTTTCATAAACTAGCCATGTTTTGTTTTAATCATACCAATTACATTCTGGATGATTGTTAAACAAGCGGTTGTTTGAGTTGGTGTTAATGGTTTTACAATTTTTACTGATACGTTACTCATTTTATATTATTTTTGTGGACAGAAGTTATGGACTACTAAAGTGTTTAATATTTCGTTAGTGTTGGTACCCGCAACAAAAACATCAGATGGTTCGATGTCCATCATAACCATACTACCTGAGTAATATTCATTATTTATTGAGGTGATTTCAGATGTTGCGTTTGGACCGTTAAATAAAACGTTACCAACTTCCAATTCATCAACGTTTTTAAATCTAACACCCTCCAAATCTTGTACTAATACTAACTTACCAACAGGTAATAAAGATGAACCAGTGTCAGTACCGTTTGAGTAATTTATTCTATTAAACCAATCTTCAACCGGTTTATTGATAAGACTGATTACAGACGCTGTGGTATAAGTAAGGAAATTTTGAGTGTCTCCAGTGTAAACCCAATTCTTTGTTTCTAATCTTGTGAAATTACTATCTAACGTATCAATTATTAACGCCTCAACTACATCTCCAACAACCACATCCGAAGATGTTTTTTGAGTTACGTTTCCATCCCCATCTGTAACATTAATCAAATATTCCGATGGAATACCTTCCGAATTGATTCTGTTTGGATTTGAGAATAACATATATCTTCCTATGTTATCTAATTTGTTGTTAGTGTATGTTAATAATGATTCATTTAATTGCACGTTATTTGAATGTAAATAACCTCCACATGTAATCACATCCTCCATACCGTTAGAAATTAAATACCATTGTCTAATGTGATTAATGATTGTAGATTGTTCAACATTATCTGGTGAATATTTGTAATCTTGGATAAGTAAACCATTTGACGATTCTGATTTTAATGTATCTAAATCGGTGGTATTATTAATCTTATAAAACGCAGGATATGCGGTTTTATTAAAATCGGGTAATTGTTTTTTTACAATTATATTTGGAATGTTTCCATTATCAGTTAATCCTGTTAAACTATCGTATGTAGTTGTTCCGTATATTGTGTAGGTGTTAGGTATTAAATGTTGTTGATTGTTTTCAAAAAGTAAATTAATTAACTCACCTTTATCTCTACAATAGGTATCGTCCAAAATTGCCTGTGAACTATATGCCAATCTTAGAATTAACTTACTTGTTGAATCTTCGATTTGAGGGATAACAACACTATTAAATGGAATAACGGTTTCTTCGTATGTTATTCCATTGTTAGTACAATTTTCTTGAATTGCGTTAACAAATGTAGTTGAAACGTTCTCACCCTTATAGATTAAATGAAGTGTAGTGAAAGAGTTAGTTGTTATGTAACTAAATAATGATGCAAAATCAAATTGGGAGGTTTTAGTGTGTGAAATATTAATATCGGTATTCATCTCCAATAGAGAGATTTCCTCATTTTTAACTACAAAATCAACACCTAAAAGTACACTATTCATAAAAATTTTGGTTTTATACTATAAATATACGTAATCGTGGAAACAAAGTAAATTATTAAAAAAGTGTATATGTATCTTTTCGGTATTTCTTGGTTGGGTTCATGTATAAAAAAACATCATCATATGTTATCCCTAAGTTCAACCCTTCGAATGATTCTCTAGCGGTGGTATAATCTTTCGAATATAAATCCTCATACCAAATAATTGGTAATTTTGAGTGGTACGAATAGTTAACCAAATTATCCATCTTAAGTTCAATTCTATCTTTTAATGTGACATCAATAGAATTAGGGTTATGAACATAAGATTCATGCCACATTTCAAATCCATTATAGTAACCATTCTTATCAACAATCTCTTTTTTTCTTAAATTGGCATTACACTCACTCTCCCACGCAGCATTTCTATCCTTTCTACTAAGAAGTATAGTGATGTCAAATTCCTTTACTAAATTGTCTAACTTGTCAAATGTTAAATGATGTGACAGTGTTTTTAATACGATGTTAGTCATTTCAGGACTATATTCATTATGTTCTAACTTAGGATTGAACGGTTCGTTCAATGGTCTATATTTCAAACCATATGCAATTGCATTCATTAATGTGGTAGTTCCACTTCTAGGTGTTCCAATGATTAGTATTTTCATAACAAAGTTTTGTGTTTTTTAACACCATAAAAATTATCTATTGTCTGTACGTCATTGTAATGTTTAATCCAATTCACATCACCACTTTTGGATAGTTCTTCTTTGTTATCTCTAACTGACTTTACCGTACCGACCCTTAGTTCTTTACCACCCACATTATGTACCTCATAATCCATATGTTCACTTACAAACATAACACCGATTGTATTAAATCGTCTAAACCAATACGTTTTATTTTTAATTCCAAAGTCTTGGTTTCTTACGTAGTCCATTTTGTATAGGTCATCAATTTCGTAAAAATAATCAATATCCTCTACGTTTAAATTAAAATTGATGTTACCAACAGATCTGTCGATTATACCATTCATTTTCAATACGGAAGACCCTGATAATATGATTTTGCCCTCAGTTAAATCATACAATTCATTTAATATCAAATTTTGGTTATTAGTTAGGAAATCTAAATTAATCATCTTTCTTTAATCCAAACTTAATCCAACGATACCATATTCTTTCGTGAATATAGTATTGAATTGGTTTATAAATCAATTCCGCAACACCGAACGCAGCCCCTACTTTAACACTACCAGAAACCCACCACATTATGACAAATCCTATTAAGGTACTTACCACCCTATATGATATTGTTTTGGCTATATGTCTTTTTTTCTCTACTATCATATTAATTTCTTTTTATAATCGGTGTTTTCTTTTAACCCAACCCAAGTTACCAAGGAATATCTTGTTCCGATTTCAACGGGAGTGACTTTATGAAGAATACTTGAATCGAACATATGTAAATTACCTATTCCTTTACTCATAATCTCCTCATTGTTGTTTACATTTAATAACAAATCACCACCATCATAATTATCATTCAATAATATCACAACCGATATTTTACGTTTTGCATTTGGCGTGTTTCCACTATCTACGTGCCAATTGTAATATTCCCCAACTTGGTATTCAGTAAATTGAAATGTGAAATCAGTATCAATTTGATATCCTTCAAATTTGTAGTTTCGATTAATTTCTTTAATTAACTGACCAATTAAAAATTCAAAACTACTTAATTTACTGAACCCAACTTTGGACTTTCTTACCGATAAATTAATATCTTGACTTAACTTAGCATCTTCGAGGATTAAATTATTTTTACAATAATCCAATATTGAATTTGATTGTGAAATTGTTAAAAATGATTCAACACTAACATTCATTATTTGTCAAAGTTATGATATTCGATAATGTCACCATTAGAATCGATATATCCATTTCTTATTTGTGTTCCACTAATCAATGCAATTTCATCAGGTGCCTTGTGATATATTACCTCATACCCAACCGCTCTTCCGTAGTTGATAGATTCGATATCAGGAATAATTGATATTAAAATTCTATCCCATTTATCGGTAAAGAATGGATTGTTACTCAATTCCTTTAAAACCTCTTGAGCAGTTTTAGGATTGTTCTCATCAACTTCAACGTCTCTAATTGCAACCCACACATTTTTACCTTTTTCTAATTGTTGATTAATCAACCATTCATGGCCCTTATGCCAATTTTGCCAACGTCCCACATAAAGTGCGTACTTTTTACTCATATAATTGATTTTTAATTTTTTGAAATGACGTATATTGATCCTCATTTGTTGTATCAATATCAATAAAGTTTTCTAAAGGTGGTTCATAATTATGAACGTGAAAATCTTCTCTACCTCTAATGTCGGTAGTGTGAACATATACTTCCTTAATGTCATTACCTAACCTTTGTTTAAACGATTCTCTTTGATCTCGATATGGTGAAACTAGTGAAACTATTGCAGTTAGTTTTTTGTGATGTAAAAACAACGCTAAGTCCTGAGCCTTTTCAATATTACGTCGTCTTCCTTCCTCAGAATAATCTTTATTCTGATAAACGTCTCTGATATCATCACCATCTATGACAATTGCATTATTATAGAAATGTGCCTTTAACCAATCTGCCAATGTTGTTTTACCCGCACCAGGTTGACCTGTTAACCATATAATCATACACTTAATATAATAAAATTGATTGATAATGTCAAATCTATTCGTGAATCAAATAGATATCTTTTTGAATCAAATTTGTAACATAATCGTTGATTCTTTTTGGTGAGTTGATGTTAACTCCGTTCACGTTTACCGAATACCATTCGGGTCTCCCATTAATGACTTTAGATTCATGATTTAACACATAATCCTTTAATGACATATTTGAATATATTTGAATGGCGAACTCTTCAATTAACGTTTCAATGTTAAAATCTTTTACAATTTTAATCAAATCGTCCCCAAATCCTTTTCTATTACTATAAACAAATCCCGCATTTGGTAAAATGTATACGTCATCATAAAACCAACAATGTTTATCCATTAGGTTTATTTGTTTGTCAGTCCAATCGTCAACTTTATTTTTTAACTCAGTAAATTCTTTTGGGTAACCGTATAAACTGGCAGAAAACTCTTGGGTTCTTAGTATGTTGTAAAAATTATCATCTAACGGTTTTAATTCTTTGACGTCCCAATCCAAAAATAAAAATTCGTGGTAGTCTTCTTCTGCAAACTTAAAAGATTGTAGTTTTTGTATGAATTGATTATTGATGTCACAATACTCACATTTATTCTTTGAGATTAATTTTGTATTGTAACCAAAACTTTTAAGAAAATCATTATTCTCCTCTCCCCACACATAAACGACGTCATTATATTTTGGTTTCCCAATCTCATTTATGTAATTTTCATAGTCCCCCCACAACGACCTTACTATTTGCATCCTATTAATGTTTATAAACGAACGGGTCTCTCTTTTGTAGTTCTTTTAGTTTCTTTTTATAACGTTTCTTACGTTTATATTCTTCAATCTTATTGAATATCCAGTCTAATAATCTTATCATCTATTTGTATATTAAGTAATTGTCGATAATTAATAAATCCATGTCCGTATTGTAAAAAGTGTCCACAGCATCTTTTGGTGTTAATACCATCGTTTTATCTTTAATGTTAAATGATGTGTTTAACAATATTGGGTATCCACTTAACTTTTCAAACTCAGTCAACAAATCATACATTATTGTGTGTTTGTAAATTGTTTGTATTCTCGCACTTCCATCAACATGGGTTACTGCTGGTAATTTATTAATATATTCATCTTTAACCTGAACCACCTGATTCATATATGGAACGTCATCTGTTACATTAAAATAAAGATGTTGTTTATCTTTCATTACCATCGGTGCAAATGGTCTGAACTCTTCTCTTTTTTTAATTGTTTTATTAATCTTGTCTTTCATACCCTCAATTGTTGGGTTTGCCAAAATTGATCTATGACCTAACGCTCTTGCACCAAATTCACACGGTCCTTGATACCAACCGATAACCTTACCTTCATTTAATTTCTTTGCAATATTTCTAAGCATCGTTTCTGTTGAATTGAACTTAAAATATCGTTTACCTTTAATTGCCAATAATATTTGATCGTCGTAAAAATAAGGACCGATGAATGGATTTTTAGTTATTCTACCTTTTAATTTATCGTTGTTAACTAAGTAATTAACACATGCACCTATAGCAGAACCAGCGTCAGATGGTGCGGGTGGTATCCATAAATTGTTAAAGTGACTATTTTTTACAATTTTACCATTTGCAACACCATTATATGCACATCCACCACCTAAAGTTAGATTTCTATTATCATTTATGATAGAAATCGATTTTAAGACATCAAAAAGTATCTCCTCATATCTTTTTTGTACCGACGCCGCAAGGTCCTTATAATGGGGTTCTATACCCTCACCAGGAACTCTTGGTTCAATACCAAGTAACTCGATTAGTTTTTCATTGAACATTAATTTATTGGATGTGTTCCATGTGAAAACGTCCATATTACAAGTCAATTTACTGTTCTTGTAATTGATTAATTGTCTAACCTTATCAATGTACATATCAGGATTACCGTATGGTGCCAAACCCATCACTTTATATTCACCTTCGTTCGGTCTGAAACCCAAGAATGAGGTCATTGCAGAATAGAATAACCCAATCGAGTGTGGGTATTGTGCCATCGATATTTGATTAATTCCTTTCTTGTCGGCCAAACCCATCGTCATTGTGTCGTACTCACCAACACCATCTATAGATAATGAAATACCGGTGTCAAAATTTGAACTATAAAATGAATAGTATAAATGTGAATCGTGATGATTTGAATAGAAAACTTCTTTACCGTATTTTGGTAGTAATTTATTCAATTCCCATATATTTCTTTTGATATTGATATATGATTTTATTGAATAGATTGGGTTGGTGAATATTTGATTTTTTACGTTATCGATAACCCTTTTTAATTTAAGTTTTGGGTTTTCATAATAACAGACCATATCCACTTTATCTCTACTTAATCTGTATTTTTTGTATATAAAATTTAATGAATTTATTGGGAATGAGCTATCATGTTTTATACCTGTAAACTTTTCTTCTTCACAAGCATAAATTAATTGTCCGTTCCTAAATAGACAGACAGATGAATCATGATAATATGCTGATATTCCTATTGTGTACATTAATTTACCCTATATCCATAATAAATAGTGTCATTATTTTTCCTTTCTCTCCATGGGTCTAACACTATACTACCTTCAGGAAATGTTGTTTTATTAAAGGTATTTCTATGTCCTAATAGATAAACCGCAGGACCTTCAATTTTATCATACGTAACCTTACCATCCAAATAGTGTCCAACTAAACGAGAGTACGAACCATCAACATATTCAACACCAGATTTATAACTCTCACCCATTATTACTATTGGTAAATTATTCTTAAGTGACAAGTTAAGTAATTTAATCGATATATTTTTTGCTTGTTGTTCTCTAGCCTTTATGATTGAATCGAATAGGTCGTAACCTATACCCAAATCCTTTGCTAAAAATCTTAATGCAATATTATCTCTTGGGTGGCAAGAACCTCCATCACCCATACCCGCTTTCATATATGATGGTCCCGTAATTCTTTGTGAACTTCTTTCCAACGCACCAGTCACAACATCGGTATTCATGTTTCCATTCATTTCCGCAACATCTTGAATCATGTTTACCAAACCAATTTTTGTTGAAATGAATGTGTTATAGAATATCTTTATGGCTTCCGCATCATCCCATGTACCAATCTCATATCTGGTTCCTTCTTTAATGAATGTATTATAAAAATCGATTAATATATTTGCGTCACCTGTTACATGACCATCTTCAGTTCCGATAATTACCATTTCAGGATTAACCATATCTTCTTTAACCGTACCCATCGCAATTAGATATGGATTATAGATAAAACGATAATTCTTAACTAACGGTATGAATTCACGTCTTGTTGTTCCAGGTAAAACTGTCGATATTAAAACGACCAATTGTTCTTTAGTGGTAAACTCATTGATTTTATGTAAAATATCTTTAACGATACTATAATCAAAATCTTTTGGTTTTAAATGGGAAGTTGGTTTACTGCCGTCATATAAAGGGTCATGTGGTGTGGGTACCGCAACGAAGATGATTTCACCGTGTTTGCAGACATCTTCCAATATCCAAGTCATTTCAAACTCACAATCACGTATTATTTTAGTGTCATAACCTAAAACGTCGTGACCCGCTTCGTACATTACTTCTGCAGCTTCTTTACCCAATTTACCCACCCCGATAAATCCTATTTTCATTAGATTAATTTTTTAACTATTTTATCATTTTTAGGTACACTCACAAAATCGTTCATAAAATCATATACTTTTTTTGCCCAATACTTATGTGCATCCTCACCAAAGTGACCTTTATGACTAAATTCGGACCATTCAAAATCTGTATAATCGTTTAAGTGATGAAAAAACGTATCTTCTTTATTAAAAAAACCTAAATGTTTATTTTTATTCATTTCGTTAAAAATCCATAAACTATTATAGTACGATTGATACAATACATGTTTCTGATAATTTTCATTTAATTCATCTAAAGTAATAAATGTATTTAGTCCATTTAGAAATGTGTATTTTATGTTATGGGTGTTTAAAAAATATAAGAGATTATTTATCGTGGTTAAATTTTTTAAATTTGAATAAAGGTAATCGTGAAAATAAATAATAACTTCTTTTAATCTTTTAATTTCAAGATTCATTTTACTTTTATGAAGTTTCGTATCGCTTGATGGGTTAACATTATCCATTATATTTGAATCTTGAAAAAAAACTTCTTGCCTATCAAATCCAGACCACATTACTATGACCTCTAAATCTTCTTTAGTGTAAAGTTTATTTAAGAACACATTTTCAATTATCCAATCTTGTGTGGTTCTTCTGATATATTCATTACCTGCACCCGGTCTCGATATGTTTATGTAGTCTTGACCTGTCATATTACACAACCATTTACCCCAAGCCTTTTCATAACACATGGATTGATTATTATATTCTATTTCAGAACCAGCGGTGTGACTACACCCATTAACTAACATTATACCCATTATATTAATCGCTTAGTTACCGTAACCGGTGTTAAATGTTTTTTAGTTTTATTTCTATATTGTTCATGTATCGTTTCGTCAACATAGTTCAAATCGGTTAACCATTCTTTTAGATTACCCCTTTTATTAAACACATCACTAAAACTCATATCTCCGTGACTATTTTCTCTTTCCCATTTATATGTTTCCTCAATTTTAGGTGTCATTCCATAATGTTTCATTTCATGATTTATATTATATTCGTAGTTTCCATTGTTATCCACTTTAAATGTAACAATTGCATTATAATTCACGGAAATACTACCCCAAGATGTTATGTCTTTATTTGGGTCAAAAATAATTGTCATTTCAAATCCTCTAAAAATTTTATATAACCCATAAAATATTGGTAGATATTCATTCGATACGTTAACACTCATAATTGAATTAGACTCTGATTCAGTTATTAAATTAAAATTGATATTTTCTTCTTGTACCATATATTCATCAATATTTAAATTATTTGTTTTAAATATGTATGAATTACCAATATCATTATGTCTTTGTGGGTTATCAATCACACTACCGGTTTTATCTTTTAATATTTCCATCCATATGTGGAAAAGTTTAATTCTAATAAATCGATTTAATTGTGTGTTTTTAAAACCGTGTGTGTACCAATTACCTAAGAACTGATTATCCCAAGTTCTTTCTTTCCAAGCGATTCCATAAATGTCAAATCTCTCTTGTAAATCACTAAGAACACTCGGTCCACATCCCATGCCGGGACTTAATTGGTGAATGTATTTTCTAACATTGTATATTAAAATATTACTATGATAATAATCGATATACGTTTCAGTTGGAAAGCCGATTAACCAATTAACGTGAGTAAATATTTTATTTGTTGTGTATGTGTCTTTAAGATTGTTTTCAATTTCCCAAATCTCAATCTTTTTCCTCATATCATTTAATACTTTCTGACTACCTGATTCAACACCATAACTTAATGCGGTACAACCGGATTCAGCAACTTTGTCGATAAATTCTTTAGTCATTCTACCATCACATCTACTATAACTGTTCCAACCAATTTCTAATTTGTTTTCCAAAATTAAATCAACCAATCTTTGGAAGTTCTTAAGATTGCCATTAACTAAACTATCAACAAACCAAAATCTTTTAACACCGTAATTGTCAATTTGATACTTCATTTCTTCAATTACTCTTTCGGGTGTCATGGAACGAAATCTCCAAAAATATGTCTCAGCACAAAAACTACATTGAGCAACACAACCTCTAGATGTTTCAATACTAACACCATCTCTGTGTAAGTAAGATTCCAAATCATAATCAGAAAAATCTGCATACGCCTTTTCATCTAAATTAATTTTACTATTAGTATCACCAATGAATATACCCTCGATTGGTAATTTTTTCAAATGTATTCCGTCGTTTAAAAATTTAACAAAACTTTCTTCAGCCTCACCTTTAAAGAAATAACTCACATATCTTGAAAATTGATTATTAAGTAACCATTCTTCAGTAGCGACTGCAGGTCCTCCTACCACAATCGGTACACTTGGTGCCTTTTGTTTTAATTTCTTAATAAGAACAAGTGATGCTTGACTATTTGTGGTATACATACTTAATCCGATAACTGTCGGATTATCGGCCAATATTTTATCGGCAGCCCTTTCCAAATATGGTTCAACTTCTTTTAATAGATATTGATTGAAAAACCATGAATCCTCCCAATAGAAAAACTTTTCAGATCTCCAATAATCTTCACCTGTTCTTTCAATCAAATTATGATATAGTTGAACGTTTAAATCATAAACCTTACACGCAAATCCTTCCTTTCTCAATGTACCGATTATTTTTGATAACCCGTATGGTGGGAATATAACTCCCCAACTAGGACAAATTGCCATTACAATCCTTTCTCTACCTTCATTGAAATCTTTCAATGACACCGGCTCGTCAAAATTTTGATACTTCAACGCACCCTTTACTCCACCAATGTGTGCTGATGCGTGATTGTTAGGAACTTCTCTGGTACTTTCAGAATCCCTTTCTAATATATGTTTTAATATTAGTTGGTCTCTGTCACCACTAATATTGTCTAATTGTTCTTTTATTGATTCATTTTTATATATTATCTCATCGACATATTTGCAATCGGGTGAAAATCCAACAAACAAGGTTTCATTTGGTAATTGTTCTCTTAGTTTATTGTAATAGTCATTGGTTTGTTTTAACCCGATAAATGTGTTTGTGTAATCGGTTGAAAATATGTTAGAAACACTGATATAATTTTTTCTACCGTCCAATTCATTTAATAATGTCTCCGGTTTTTGTATTAAATCTGAATGAATTAATTTAACATTTAATTTTCTAAATTGATTAAGGTAATTGTGAAAATTTTGTTCCCCTCCGTAATATTCAAAAGTTCTGTTTAAACTTAAAATAAAATTGTTGGTGAAATTACCATCCATACCAAAAACCTTTTGTCCCATTCCTAAAAAATGGAAGTTTTTGTTATATTCGAAGTTTTTAATATCGTCTTTAATATTTGACGAATTACTTTGTAAAATAAAATTAACCCAATCTAAACTTTTTTGATTAAAATCATAAATGATAACTTTACCGTTTTCATTTAGATAATTGTTTTTCACAACATCTAAAAATTTAAATCCTCCGGCAGGTATTGCGATAACATCTAACTTACTTTCTTTATTGAAAAAAGTTAGATTCATATCTTCCGAATTCAATAACCATATTTGATTTTTAACCGAATCGGGGCTTTGTAATAGTTTAACCTGATTAACATTTAAAGTTTTATCAACTGTTTGAGTCTTCAAACATTCTAAAAATCTATCACTATCAGATTCAGGATAATAATAAGTTCTTTTATTTCTAATTGTTTGGTTCCAATTAATAATATCAAACCCATTTTTTAAGGATTCATTAATAAAATTCCATCCCTGTTTTTGGTGAAATCTATTTTCAATTTGTCCAGTGTTTCTTATCCATAATGGTGTATAATCGTCGTGAAAATTTTCAACACTCCTCTCAATAACAACTAAATCATCATTTTGACCTTCCCACCCACCATAGTTCGGTTTACCGGCATTTACCCAATTTTTAGTATTAACCAAAACAAATTGATGGTGTAGTTCGTACCAATTTTCTTTCCATTCTAAAATATGACCAGCGGCCATATAATTTGGGTTATTTACAATTTCATTTTCAATGTCAAATATAATGGTGCTATCATATATTCTAACACCGGCAGCAATAAAAAGTATGTGATTGTATTTTTCATAATTATTATTTAACGCATCGTCAATTGATTTCTCGACAAATACATCAATATTCCCACTTTCGGTAATTTCCTTTATTCTAAATGTATAAAATCTTGTAAATTCTATCATCCTCTCAGATAATTCATCATTATGAAGTGTATCTGATGGAAATATACAAATTGCTAAGTTATGTTTATTTACAAAAACGTTATTAATTATGTCCATGTGTATTTTTAGTGTGGGATATTGAATCGTTTAATAATTTTGGATTGATGTGTCCGTGTACAATTATGTGGTATCTATCTTCATTTGAATTATTCCAAACTGCATGTTCTCTACCTAAATCTAAAAACACTCCTCTACCTTTTTTGAATGGTACAATACCATTTTCCTTAAAAACAAAATTACAACCTTCGGGATTGTTTATTGCAATATTGAATGGTCCGAAAATTCTACCTTTTCCATCTGTATGTGGCATTATATAACCTCCGGCATTTAATTTCATTATTCTTACTCTATCGTATTGTGAATATCCTAATGATTTCAAAAACTCAACGGTAGTTGGTAGATATTCACAAACATCCGTCCAAACGTAGTTTGCATCCTCTTGTGTTTTAAATCCATATCTGTCAAAATGTTCAGTTTTGGTTGAGTCGATTCCATGTAACGTAACCGCATTCCATCCTTCGTGAAAATATGAATTGAGTTTGTCTTTGTCTCTGTGTTTTACAAAGTAAGTTTCTTCTAATGATATAATTTCTTTTAACATTTTATCGAAATCGGCGTCAAAATCAATATATGAATAAGGCCAATCACAATCTTGATTAAAAATATTTTCAGGGATATCGTTTGGTTCCCATTTTTTTTCTAATGATTTTTTAAAGTATTCCTGTATCATTTTTGTTAGGTTTTGCTAATTCCGGTGCTCTTTTACTTATCATAACATCTGTTGCACAATGACAAATGTGCCATGGACATATTATTGGTCCCTTAGGCCATTTTATTTCATTTAATTTATTTATATTACCTAAATTAAATCCAATACAATTACCTCTTTTAATTTCACCATCGGCAAAAATAAATAATGATTCTAATCCTATATCACATTGATACCCAAAGAAATTACTTAAACCTTCGTTGATATAATCAACAGCATCTCCTTTTGTATCTACTGTCCCATCTTCGAGAATAAAATGTGCACCAATTTGTGCATGTATATTAACAGAAGGTATTAATGTTTTATTATCTACTCTATTATCACCCTTAAACCATTCCAATTGTTCTTCGGTATATATTAAAGTGTCCCTATCGACTTGATCCCAATCTAAAATTTTAACAGCCTCCATATTGAAGTACTCCATTATGTCACTTTCTTTAGTTGTGTTAAACATATCAACAGCAACGTCCCAATGTTTTGGGTCCATCATTATTCTTAATGAACAATAACAATTATTAATAGATGCTCTTATTTTTTCGAGAACTTTATTTTTATCACCATATTGTGGATGATATGAAAATACTATGTAATTAACATACTTAGATAATTCAGAATAGTACTCAACATTTCTGGTTCCATTTGATGTTAATCCAACAGTACTTCCTTTCTCATGTATCATTTTACATAAATCTAAAAGGAATGGTGACATTGTTGGTTCTCCACCGGCAATTGAAACATGTATTTTTGGGTATCTTAGAAATAGTTCATCGAAAAATGCTTTAACCGCCTCCCATGTATATCCATGATTATGTCCACTATGTAAAGCAGGAACACAATATGCACATTTATTAGAACATATTGTGTTGATTACCCAAGTTACTTGTAAAACATCCGGATAGTTATTAACTACTTCTTTTATTGGTATTCTCATTAATCAAAAATTTCAATTTTTTGTATCCCGTTAACTTGTGTGAATATTTCTCTATTCCATTTCGATTTACAACTATCGGTACCTAAAGCCCAAGCAACTGATGGTCCCGCAGGTACAAACCATTTTTCAATATTAGGTTCAATTTGTTTGATACTGTCGTCCAAAATTAATCTACCTAATTTATATCTACCTAACGATAATTTATGCATATCATCGATTGGAACTTTAGCTTGTACCTCAGGTGATAATGTCGTATACCATTTATAAAAACTCTCTCGTATTGTATTAGTCATGTCAGGACCAAAGTTCATCCACGTTTCCGCGGCAAATCTTATTTGTGGTCTAACCTCATCTCTATCAATCACTTCCCAATCATTTTCAGGTGCAATTGAAAGATAATCTTTACCTAATGTGTTGTAACCACAATATAATCCTCCCCATTCGAATCTATCCTCCAAGAATAGTTTATCAACTTCAGTTACTGGTTCGTGTAATCCGGCTGGTAGGAAATCATACAAACAACTAAAATTAGGAAACTTATGTTCAGCACTATGGATTGCAGTTTCAATCATATGAATAAATTCATTTAATGCTAAGAATTTCTCATGTAATTCAAATGACCATCTATTTTCCTCTTGTAGTAAGGTGATTCTATCTCCATATACCTCAAACTCTTCGTGTAAGTAATTTAAAATTGCACTATCTAATTCATTAAAATCGGTAAAGGTTGGTAATACCTTATCGTAGTTTTGATTAATGAAAACTAACACTCCGTTAATTTGTTCCATCAAATAACCAATGTTATTAAATTCATTATTGGTTACTCTCGCCTTTATTTCCATGTTCTTTTCTAAAGACTGTTTAGTCATTTGAATCCATCTGTCAACAACAGGATTGTTATCATAAAGAGCATAATGTAATGGTAATGTTGTTCCGTCTTTTTTAGTCATTGTGACTTTTAAAATTCTAGCCATAATTAAAATAAATTAAGTAGTTCTTTGAATGTTTCTTTATGATTTAAATTTCTATAAAGATCCATTTTTATGAGATATTCCTCAAACTGATTTAACAAATGTGAATCGTCTGATGAATTCATAATATTTGTCATTTCATTAAAGTTCCATACGTTCAATGTATCTTTTTTTAATTCAACGTAGTCACTTAGTTTTTTAGTTATTATTTCCTTAACCTTAGTTGGTAATATTTTGGTTGATAAGTAATCGGGTCCCCATAATACACCAGTGTGGAATATGGTGTCGTATTTACTTCTGAAAATAATCTTACGATAATTTTGTGATTCCAGCCAATCGGCAAACTCAGGTAAGTAAAATATGTTTAATGCTTGAACCGTATACAAAATCTTAAACGTCATATTATCGGGAGCGTTATCATCGTACATTTTGAGATTATTCTTAATCACTTCAAAATTTGACGGGTATCTAACATATTCAGTTACTTTATCAATACCATCTATAGATATGAATAATTCAACCTTTTTAAAGTTCTTCCAAAGTTCCATTAACTCCGTGTCGTATATTGTTCCATTCGTATGGTAATTAACTTGGATGTTTTTAGCGTGTCCTCGTTTTACCATTTCACGAATCATTTCTTTATGTTCTTTTATTAGTAGTGGTTCACCTCCAGCAAAAATCATTAATCTCATGTTACCACAACTCTCATAGAAATCCTCTAAGAACTCTTTTCTTTTATACCATTCAAATTTACTCAAATCGATTTTTGATTTGTGTCTCCAATCCCACTTAGCGTCCGTCTCTAATTCATTGGATAATTTCTTAGCTTCATTTAACCATTTAGAACTGTCTTGTGGTCTACACATAACACACGCTAAATTACATGTGTTTCCTAATCTAAAATCTAAGGTATATAAATCATTATCGATAGTACCATCTTCATGTGTATTCTTAACAATTTCATCAACTAACTCTTTAGTGAGTAATGTGTCCCATAGACGATTTTCATTCATTCTATGACTTTTTACACCTACAGCTTCTTCTCTGTAACAAACATTACATGCATCAAATTTCTCACCACTTAGTAATGTCTTTCTCGCGTTTTTAAAATACTCACTATTTTTAACATCATTAATTGTATTGTCATTTAAATTCAATCCACTATTAGGTGATGCAACACAACATAACAATGCAGTTCCGTCTGTATAAGTTGCTGTATGTACCCAAGGTAAAATGCAAAAAGTTTTACTTTGTTCTCTATCCTTATTTAGCATAGTATTTGTTTAAGTGTTCATTTAATTCGATACAAACCGATTCAAAATTTTGTTTTCTGTTCTTATCCAAAATTGAGGTGTAGGATTTGAAACTTTCTAAATCTAATTCTGCAGTTTTTAATCTTTCCTC
>JACCDH011101878.1_pt1 | contig 20554 bp, 11 predicted proteins | sample 7442481 | NCBI WGS metagenome assembly JACCDH01 (sample SAMN15323433, study PRJNA562643) | freshwater metagenome | isolation source: river surface water | place: USA:Blue River Watershed | collected 2017-08-15 | reverse complement strand
GGTGATCGTGCCGTCTGCCGCAATCGCAAACTTGACCCGATCGCTCCCGCCCGAAATCGACCAGGTCACCGGCTCACTCACCGTCAGCTTCGTTACCCCAGTCTGGTTCTCGTTCACCGCAATGGCCAGGGTGGCCGCGCCGTTGGCAATCAGCGGCGCCGTGTCATCGACGTCAAGGACCGTAACCGTGATCGTCTGGGTGCTGACATTGCCCGTAGGATCAATTGCGGTGATCGTCAGGACATAGGTGTTGTTGGTATCGACATCGACCGGCGCCTCGAAATCGGGCGTGGCGACGAAGGTGATGGTACCGTCAGGCGCGATCTGGAACTTGCCCCTATCGTTGCCGCCGGTGATCAGCCAGGTCACCGCCTTGTCCGCCGTAACTTTGGTCACGGCGTTCTGCCCTTCGTTGACGGAGATCGCCGAAGCCGCTGCACCAGCGCCGCCGCTCGGGCCGGTAATGAGGGCCGGAGTTTCGTTAACGTTGGTTTCGTTGAGCTTGACTTCGATCGGGGTCGTGTTGGTCCCGTCCGACACGGCAACGGTCAGCGTCTGGGTGTTCGGCGCAGCTTCGAAGTCATTCGCAAGCGAGGCCGCGCCAGTGGCGGTCAGGGTGATTACGCCGGTCGATGCATTGATCGCATACCAGCCACTGCCGTTGCCGGCCGCGATGCTGAAGGTCAGCGGATTGCTTTCAGGATCGGTCGCACTCACCGTGCCAAGCGTCGCGCCACTGACCGAATTCTCGGCGTAATTGAAGCTGTACGACGCGGCGTTGTTCGAATCGGTCGCATTGGTCGAGGTGAACGACGGAGCCGAGTTGGCCGGGAAGTCGGCCTGAAGCGCAGCGAATACATCAGCCGGGCTGAAGTTGGCGCTGCCATCGGTGTTGTCCGCTGTGATCAGGCTGCCGAAGCCCACAGTGGCCGTCCGCGAAGGCAGCACCAGGATATAGGTCTTGCTCAGGCTCTGGCTGGACCGGGTGTACCCGTCGCTGGCGTCGGGAGCCACGGAGGCGGTCGTCACGCCGAAGTAGTCGACGCCGCCGCCCGAAGCATTCTTCTGCCAGTTAAGGACCGCATCGTTGATCGTATAGCTGGTGTTATTCGAGAAGTAGATCTTCAGGCCAACCGACAAGTCGTTGCCCTGCGAACCACCCCACGACGAGCCGCTTTGCGACATGACGATCCGAGTGATCGACAGGCTGCCAAAGCCCTGTGAGTTGCTGTTCTGGTTTGCGTTTGGCCCGGAATATTCCGCAATCGCCCCCGTGGTGAAGGTCGCCTGGACGCCGGTCGGGGCGGACTGCTGCGGCGCGGTATAGGTGAACGCGCCGTTCGACGTGGCCGTGCCGCCCGCCGTGGTGACGGCGATGTTGACTGCACCGGCCGAGCCGGCAGGCGCAACTGCGGTGATCTGGGTTGCGCTGTTAACGGTGTAGGACGTTGCAGCCGTGCTGCCGAAGTTGACCGCCGTCGCACCGGTCAGGTTGGTGCCGGTGATGACCACGCTGGTGCCACCCGCGGTCGTGCCGCTGGATGGCGAAACCGCCGTGATCGTGGGGGCGGACTGCTGCGGGGCTGCATAGGTGAACGCACCGTTCGAGGTGGCCGTGCCAGCCGGAACGGTAACCGAGATGTTGACTGCGCCTGCCGCACCAGCGGGCGAGACTGCCGTGATCTGGGTCGAGCTATCGACCGTAAAGGAAGCTGCAGCCGTGCTGCCAAAGCTGACCGCCGTTGCGCCGGTAAGATTAGTGCCAGTGATCACTACGCTGGTGCCGCCGGCCGTCGTGCCGCTCGCAGGCGAGACGGCAGTGATCGTGGGCGTAGAGGCCCCAACAGCCGTATAAGTATACCCACTGCTCAAGGTGGTCGCACCACCCAGCGTGGTAACACCGACGTCAGTCGTCCCGGCGGTACCGGCCGGGGTGATCGCCGTGATTTGCGTGCTGCTGTCAATCACGATCCGCGCAGACACCCCGCCAAAGGTCACAGCGGCACCGGAAAGGAAGTTCGTGCCGGTGATGACAACCGACGTGCCACCGGCCGCGGTGCCACTCGTCGCCGAGAGCGAAGAGATGGTCGGGGCCGAAACGCCGGCCACGCTATAAGTGAATGGAATCGAAAGATTGGTCCGCCCCCCCGGCGTGGTGACCGCGATGCCAACCTGGCCGCCGGCGAGATAGGCCGGCGAAACCGCGGTGATCTGGGTATCGCTGTTAACAGTGAACGACGAGGCAGCCTGACCGCTGAAGGCAACCGCAGTTGCGCCCGTCAGGCCGGTCCCCCTGATGACAACGCTTGTTCCGCCCGCAGCCGGCCCATAGTTGGGCGTTACGGATGACAGCACCGGAACTGGCGACGCAACATAGGTCAGGCCCCCGACCAGCGTGGCCGAGCCTACTGGCGTAGTCAGCACAACATCCGCAGCCCCCGCGGTACCCGCTGGAACCAGCGCAACGAGTGAGGTATTCCCTTGCTGGAAAAACTTGGTTGAGGCGGTGCCACCGAAGGTAACCGAAGTGGCGGTCGACAGGTTGGTGCCGTTGATGGTGATCAACACACCGCCACTGGTCGAGGCTGTCGTCTGGCTCAGCGAAGTCACGGTCGGAGCCGAACTAGGCGCGGCGGAATAGGTAAGGTTTATCGTTGCCGATCCGCTCGGCGTGGTTACGACCAAGGGCACCGTCGTGCTGACAGTTCCTGACGGCACAACAACGTCCAATCGATCCGAACCCGTGGTACCGGCCAGTCCGACCGTAAAGGCAGCCGATGCGCCATTAACGGTTACACCCGTGGCGTTGGCAAGGTTTGAGCCAAAGACGCCGATCGTGCCACCGGTAGTCGGCGGCGATTGGTTTGACAAACCGAGGATCGAAGGCGCTGTCGCCGCCGTATAGGTAAACTGGGTAGGCGCAGTAACCGAGCCGCTGGATGAGGTCACAACGATTGAAACCGTACCCGTGCCCGCCGGGGCATAGGCCGTGATGCTGTTGCTGCTGGCACTAAACGAAATCGCTGCAACACCGCCGAAGGTAACCGCTGTCGTCCCGCTAAGCGAGGAACCGTTCAAGGTGACGCGCGTACCACCTGCCTCGGGCCCCGATGTACCGCTAACCGAGATGACACTGGGAGCCGATACATAGGTGAACAGGTTTGGCGCCGTGACAGTGCCGCCCGCGGTCTGGATTTCAAGATAACCGAAACCAGGCGAGTTGGAGGCTGACGGCGTTGTAAAGGTGATCTGGGTCGGGCTAACCACCGTGTACGGAACGTTCGCTGGACCAAACCGCCCAAAGCGTACCGCGGAAACGCTGACGAAGTTTGTCCCCGTAACGGTGACCAACGTTCCACCGGTGGTCGGACCAGACGACGGTGAGAGCGAGGTGATGGTTGGCGGAGGAGCCACAACAGCATAGGTGAAGGCTGCGGCGCGGGTGTACGAACCGCCGGCCGTGGTGACCACAACATCAACCGTTCCGGCCGAGCCAGCAGGCGTCACCGCAGTGATCTGGCTATTGCTGTTGACAGTGACCGATGCCGCGGCAACGCCGCCAAAGGTTACAGTGGCCCCTGCGATAAAGTTGTTGCCCAGGATCGTAACGCTCGTCCCGCCACCGACATCGCCATTCGAGGGGCTAACCGAAGTTACAGACGGAGCCGAGGCAAAGGTGAAGGCATTGAAGAGCGTCCCCGAACCCGAAGCGGTGCGGACTTCGACATAAGCAGAGTAACCCGAACCACCCACCGATGGCGTGACGGCGGTAATCTGGGTGGGGCTGTTAACAACGACTGAGGTAGCCGACATTGTCCCGCCGCCGTTCAGGCTGAATTCGACACCTGTCACGTTCACAAAATTGGTGCCGGTGATGACAACTGACGTGCCGCCATTCGTGGAACCGCTCGACGGTGAAACACTCGTGACGGTCGGCAGCGGCGCCAGATAGGTGAAGCCGTTCGAAACTGTTGCGACATCGCCGTTGGAGCGCGTGATTTCAATGTCCACCGTCGTACCGGCGGTGCCCGCCGGCGTCGCTACGGAAATAAAGTTGCCATTCTGAACCTGGACCGAAGACGCTGCGACGCCGCCAAACTTCACTGCGGTGATCACCGAGTTCGAAAGCGCGTCCTGGAAACCGGTACCCTGAATTTGCACCTGGGTTCCGCCCGCCGCGGCACCACTTGCCGGGCTGACGTTGGTGATGGTGAGGGCCGGCAGGACTTCAAACCCATAGAGACTGCCAGAGCCAGTCGCCGTATCGACCACAATGGCTCCGCGCCCGATGTTCATCGGGCTGAATGCGGCGGTAACCGCCGTGATCTGGGTTGAGCTATTGACAGTATAGCTTGCAACATCGACGTTATTTGAGCCGGAGAAATACACGCGCGACACGTTGACGAAGTTCGTGCCCGTGATGACGATGGTAGTGCCGCCGTTAACCGAGCTCGTGCTTGGCGTGACCGACGAGATCGTCGGTGCAGCTTGCGCATAGGCAGGCGCGGCGATCCACGCCTGCATCAGGACTACGAGACATGCCAGAACAACCTGGCGCACATTCCTGAAACCCATCGCAAACATAAACCGGCCTTGTGTCAAAGGCGCCAAAAACTCGGCGCGACTATTCTGAATTTGTGAATTCGAACCCGGTGCATTCACGGTGCACAGCGGTACGATTCCACCCAATTTGGCAGGCCGTATGATTTAATTAGACAGACTGTCTAGCTAGCGAATATACATATAATGTCTGGGCCGGGCATCGTAATAGTTGGTTTTCTTGATCTTTTCAGGTTTGCGCTCGGTACATTTTAATACGTAATCCTGCGGCGTCAGAGCAGCGCAGCGTGGCGCGCCGCATGCAACGGGCCGAAATTGACCCGCTTCCAGCCGCCGTTTAGGGAAGCGATCGGTCCGAAGGGTTGGAGTTGGGAAATGACCATTAGTCCGAAGCGCAAGATCGTGCGCTCTCCCAATCGATCCAAAAGAACTCCGGCGCCAACAAAAGAAAAGCTGTTGGCCACGGCGACCAGCCTGATTGAAATCCATTTCCTCGAAGAAATCACCAGCGAGATGGTATTGGAGGAATGCGGCGTTTCTCGCGGTTCGCTCTACCATCATTTCGAAGACTTCTCCGATCTGCTGGAACAGGCACTGGTTCGGAAGTTCGCCGGCCACGTTGATGAAAGCATCGAAGCGCTCACCAAAGTGGTCTATGACAGCAAGTCAGTCGAAGAGATGCTTGCGCAGCTTTCGCTGGCATTGGAAGTGATCCATTCGTCCGCCAACAGTTCCAATCGCTATTTCAGGGCCCGCCTCATCGGCCTGGCAGAATCGAATGACCGGCTGACGCAGCGACTGGCGATTGAGCAAAAGCGCTTGAGCGACACGTTGGCGGACCTGTTCGCCGAAGGTCAGCGCAAAGGCTGGATGAACCGCAATTTCGACCCGTCGATCGCTTCGATCTTCATCCAGGCCTATACGCTTGGCAAAGTGATCGATGACGTATCCGAAGAAAAGATCGATCCGGATCGCTGGAACGCATTTATCAATCAGGCCGTGCGCCTGCTGTTTTGCCAGGGGTGAGCCTTCGCGGCCCGGGCCGGATGCCCGGTGCCGCCCGGCAGAATTACCGCGGCTGCGATCGCTCCGGCGGAATGGCCAGGGCCCCCGGCCGGCGCGGATCGGCCGCGCCAAGGAAATAGCCGTTCTCGATCATGATCGACTGAGCGCTGCCCATCGTTTCATCAGACGTGATCGGGTGGCCCATCGTGCCCAGGATGCGCACCGTATCGGGGTTGAAGTTCGGCTCCACCCGCAGCGCCTTACCTGTGTCCTGGTAAATGCGCGGCTGGTGCGTGGCCTCTTCGATGTTCAGGTTGAAATCGACGACGTTCACGATCACCTGCAGCACGGTGTTGATGATCGTGCTGCCCCCCGGGGTGCCGGTGACCAGCCAGGGCCTGCCGTCCTTGAACACCATCGTCGGCATCATGGTGGAGAGCATCCGCTTGCCTGGTGCCATCGCGTTAAGCGGCATCGGCGTGCCATCACGCAGCGCCTTGGCGGCATTGACGTGATCGAAGTTGTTCATCTGGTTGTTCAGCAACACGCCCGTACCGGCGATCATCACGCCCGAACCGAAATCGGCCCCCAGGGTATAGGTGGTCGAAACCACATTACCTTCCGCATCCGCGACGGAGAAATGGGTGGTGGAAGGGCTTTCGAACTTCAGCGGATCGCCCGGACCCATTTCGGCGGGCGGGCGGGCCTGGTCAGGATTGATCAGCTTGGCACGTTCCCGGGCATAGTCCTTTGAGATGAAGCCGCGCACCGGGGCGGTGACAAAATCGGTATCACCCAGAAACCGGTAGCGGTCCGCATAGGCAAGCTTCATCGTCTCGGCCAGCACGTGCAGCGACCGCGCCGAGCCGACGCCCATCGGCTTCAGGTCAAAGCCTTCAAGCATGTTGAGCATGTTGAGCAGGGTGGCGCCGCCAGCACTGGCGGGAGGGGCTGTTACCACCTCAAGCCCGCGGTAGGTACCGCGCAGCGGCGCGCGCTCAACCGCCCGATAGGCCGCCAGATCCTCCAGTGTGATGAGGCCGCCATGGGCCTTCATGTCAGCTGCGAAACGTTCTGCCACCGGACCCTTGTAGAAACCGTCTGCGCCGCGTTCGGCGATCTGGGTGAGGGTCCAGGCAAGATCCGGCTGGCGCAGGATCTCGCCCGGCTGATAGGATGAGCCATCCGGGCGGTAATAGGCGGCACGGGCCGCTGCGCTGGTGGACAGGCGCTCTTTGCCCCAGGTGAAGACAAAGGCCTCGTCCGGCGTCAGGGCCACTCCATTGCGGGCAAGGGCAATCGCCGGGGCAACCACCTTGGCCCAGGGCAGGCGGCCAAAGCGCTTGTGCGCCAGGGCCAGGCCAGCGACCGTGCCCGGTACCGAGGGGGCCAGGTACCCCTGGCTGGCGATCGCAGCCTCGCGGCCCTGGTTATCGATATACATGGCCAGGGTGGCGGCTTTGGGCGCAACCGAACGGAAATCGAAGAAGACCTGCCGGCCGGTCTTGGCATCATGGACCAGCATGAAGCCGTCGCCGCCGATATTTCCGGCCCGCGGAAGCGTAACCGCCAGGGCAAAACCAACCGCGACGGCCGCATCGACGGCATTGCCGCCATCGCGCAGGATCGCGGCACCGACGCCAGAGGCTATGGCGTTCTGCGATACGACCATACCCTTCTGGCCGACCACCGGTGAGTGGATGCTGGGATATTCCAGCAGCTGCCGTTTTTGCGCCGCAGCAGGACTGATCACGAACGCCAGTGCAGACAGCGCCAGCATGGCCTGCCGGGCCCAACGGGTCAGTTGATCACTCACTCAGCACCCTCCAAAATCATTTGGGCCATGCACTCTGCCGCACCCATGGCGTAAGTCCAGCCCGACATGCCGTGTCCGGCGAAAGCGCTTGCGGCTGGCTGCAAGACATTGAGCGCGCGCGAACCCGCGCTGATCGAGCCGTTGGAACCGGCGGCATGAAAGACTTCGATCTGGCGAAGCCTCACGCGGGCGCTCCGGTTAATCCGAAGCGCCCGCGCGGCATTTCATTACTGGAACTGGCGTCAATCAAAATTCTTTCGACAGTTCGAAGTAGACGAACCGGCCGACAGCATCGTGAAGCGCGCCAAGGAAGCCATAGTTGCTCGATGACAGCGGCGGGGCCTTGTCAAACAGGTTGCGTGCGCCAACCCGGAACCGGGTTCCGGCAAGTGCACTGGCATCGCCGGGCACGCGGTACTGCACATAGGTGTTCACCGTGGTGTAGCTGGGCAGTTCATAGAACTGGCCATTCACCTGCACGGTGCCCGTGTCGAAGACCGAGCCAACATAGCTGACCAGGGCCCCGGCGCTGACCGGGCCCGAACGCCAGGTCAGGTTGCCGCTGAGGCGCCATTCGGGATTGCCGTTGACTTGAACCTGGCTGCCGGCCTGAGTGATGGTAATGCCGGTGCCCAGAGTCCCGGCAGCATTGGCTGCGATCAGCTTGGCCTGGAGGTCCGAAGCGGTCTGTTCATACTTGAGCAGCTTCGAGGCCGACAGATCGATATTGAAGTTGCCCAGCGCGGTGTCGCGCAGGTCAAGGCTGGCCGCGAAATCGAGACCGCGCAAAATGCGCGGGCCAAGATTGAAGTAGTCATCCTTGACGTAGTCGATCGTGCCAACAACCTGAGTGCCAACCGGTGCCAGACGCACCACATTGGGATTGCTGCGTCCGCCCAGTCGCTCAAGCAGGTCGAACAGGATCTGGTTCTGCGCACCCTGCAGCCCGATCACGCCGTCCGAGCGAAGCGACCAGTAGTCAGCCGTGAGGGTCAGGTTGCGCAGCGGCTGGAACACCACCCCGCCCGACAGCGTCTTGGCATTTTCCGGCTTCAGGTTGCTGTTGCCCGAACGCACTTCGAGCGTCGCCACGCCCGAGCAGGTGGTGGCCGGGTTAAGCCGGCAAGCTGCAAAGTCGGTCCGCGTGTTCGAAACCTGGGTACCAGCGCTATAGAACTGTGCCAGGTTCGGTGCACGGAAGCTCTGCGACCAGGCCCCGCGCAGCTTGACGCCTTCGAACAGTTCCCAGGCCCCGGCCACCTTCGACTTGAGCACGTTGCCGAAGTCCGAATAGTGCTCATCACGGGTTGCCAGCTGCAGATCGAGCGAGCGGATCAGCGGAACGTTCATGTCGTCCGAGATCAGCGGCACGGCCAGTTCGAGATAGGCCGAGGCAACAGTCCGGTCTGCCTTGACGTCGGGCGCCGGGCTGGCTCCCATGATATCGGTGCCATAACGGATGCCGGTTACGCTGTCGGTATAGGTGACCGTGCCATCAAGCCGCTTGTCACGATCATCATGATAGGTTTCCCGGCGGACTTCGACGCCGCCTGCAAAGCCGACAGCCCCGCCCGGAAGATCGAACAGCTTGGAGTTCGAAACCCGGAAATCGATGGTGCCAAGCGAAGTCTTGCTGATGCGGTGAACGTCAACCAGGAAAGACTGGATCGTTGCCAGGGTGCCCGGCGTGCCATCACCGATGGAATAGTTCGGCTGGGTGCCGCCGTTGAACGGGTTGTAGGCATTGGGCGTCGACAGGCCAAGCGCCGCCTGGAACAGCGTGTTGCTGATCGCGTTACGGGTATGGTCGTCGGTCCGCGCCCACGAATAGGTAGCCGCCGAATCCCACTTGAAGTTGCCCCAGGCCCCACGCAGGCCCAGCAGCGTGCGGAAGCTGTCGTCGGTTACGGTGAAGGTGCGCGGGCCGGTATCGACCGGGCGGTATGAAGTGATCCGCAGCGCCAGGCCTTCGTTCGGCACGCCAACCAGCCCGGCCAGGCGGTTGGGGTTAGCCACGCCATTCAGCGTCGTCGGGCCGAATGGGTTGTAGTAGTTGTTGGCGGGCACCGTGATCACCGCGCTGGAGATCGGTGCCGACTGCTCGCGCTGGCCGTCGAGCGTGGCATGGTAATAGCCCAGTTCGCCAAACAGCTCGACACTGCCGATTTCCTGGCGGATCGTGCTGAACAGGTTGACGCGATCAAGCCCGCCGCGGATCGTGCGATCGGGGTTCTCGTCATACCGCAGGACGCGGCTGGTCGCGCCGGTGATGCCCCCACTGCGCAGGCAAAGATTGCCGCTGATCACCGTGCTTGAACAGCCAGCTGCCGTATTGGCGGTCGGCTCAATGTGGAACGCGCCCGAAGACGTCAGGGTCGCAGTGCCCTGCCGCACGGTCGTGACCGGAACCGTGGTGAAGCTGCCCCAGGGCGAAGAGGTCGAGCGATTGTCAAACGCCGTGTCATTTTCCCACGGCGTGCCAACCAGGTCGGGCATGTGATTCTCGCTGGCCGAGAACGGGCGCTCGCTGGCGAAGAGCGGGGTACGGCCGGTGTAGCTGCCGAACAGGGTGATGTGTCCACCCGACTTGGTCTTCAGGCCAGCCTTGAACGCGCCGGTGGTTTCGCTGGTGCCATCGGCAAAGCCATGGCGCAGGTCGACCCGCAGGCCCTGGTACTTGTCATCGGTGACGACGTTGATCACCCCGGCCACGGCGTCCGCGCCATAGATCGCGGCGGCGCCATCGCGCAGCACTTCGATCCGGCGGGTCGCGCCAACCGGGATCGAGTTGGTGTTGGCTGTCTGGACCGGAACAAAGTTCTCAGTCTGCGTGCCGGGCGAGAGGATCATGCGGCGGCCGTTGACCAGAACCAGCGTGTTGCCGGTGCCAACGCTGCGCAGGTTGATCGAGGCATTGTCGCCACGCGCATCATTGAGGTTGCCGGTGGTGCGGGCTTCCTGGAACTGCACGTCGCCGGCCTGCGGGATCGAGCGGAACAGGTCATCGCCCGAAACGCTGCCGGTGGCGGCAATACGCTCTTCATTCAGGACCGAGACCGGCAGGGTTTCTGCAACCTTGCTGCCTTCAATGCGGCTGCCAACAACAACGATGGCGCTCGCATCTTCCTTGTCGCCGCTGGCAGGCGCAGTCTGCGCAGAGGCCGCGGCCGGCAAGGCCGCAACGATCGCGCAGCCAATCAACAAGCCGGTCCGAAACGAAAAGCTGTTCATCATGATTACCCCTGTTTTCCGCGTCCGCGCCGCGGTTCTGTTCTATTATTGCAGGCCGAATTGCATTGTCGCGCCGCTCTGGCAAGTGGAAGCCGTTCAAATTTTATGATCATTCCATTCCTGGCTGTTGGGGGATGCAGGCATTTGGTTCTGTCTGGGGGCCGCCGCCGAGATCGGGGCAATGGCCGATCCAGCGCCGTGAAAGGGCCGGTCTGGCAGAGGCCAGCCGCGACTGATAGGAATAGCCAAACGGGGCGATTGGGGATCGGTGACATGACCATACTGGCGCGGACACGGCGCGTACTGCTTGGCTTGGGCAGCGTGGCCTTGCTGACGGCCAACTCTGCGGCTGGCAGCAGCCCGGACGCAGCCGCAAGGTTCGACATCATCCTGTCCGGTGGCACGATCTATCCGGGGGAAGCGGCACCTTTCACGGGCGATGTTGCCATTTCGGGGGACCGGATTGTCTACGTCGGCCCCAGGGCCCCGGGAACAGCGGCCAAGGTAATCGATGCGCGCGGCACGATTGTTGCCCCTGGTTTCATCGATCCGCACACGCACTCCGGCGACGCCCTGGCATCGCGCGACCCGGTTGCCCGGCTGGTTCTGCCGTTCCTGACCCAGGGTGTCACAACAGCCTTCATCGGGGTGGATGGAGGCGGCAGCCCCGCAATTGCCGCCACGCTTGGCACCGCGCATGCAGCCGGCCCCGAGGCCCGCGACCAAGGGATCAACTTCGCCAGCTATGTCGGGTTTGGGGCGGTCCGTGCAGCCGTGATCGGGGCCAATGATCGCGCACCGACCGAGCCCGAACTGCGGAAAATGGCGGGGCTTGTGACCACAGCAATGTGTGAAGGCGCGCTGGGTCTCTCCACCGGCCTGTTCTACGCCCCGCAAAGCTATGCCAAGCGCGAAGAGATCGTGACCCTTGCCCGGGCCGCGGCCGCAGCAGGCGGAATTTATGACAGCCACATCCGCGATGAGTCCAGCTATTCGATCGGGCTGATGGGCGCGGTTGAGGAAACGCTGGCGATCGGCCGGGAGGCGCGCATCCCGGTCCATTTCGCGCATATCAAGGCGCTGGGCGTGGATGTGCAGGGCATGGGACCCGCGGTGATCGCCCGGATCGAAACCGCGCAGGCCAGTGGACAGCGCGTGACCGCGGATCAGTACCCGTGGTCCGCTTCAGGCACCCGGCTGTCGGCCGCGCTGATCCCGCGCTGGGCGCAGGATGGTGGCCGCCAGGCGATGCTTGCCCGCATCCAGGATCCGGCCACGCTTGGCCGGATGCGCCCAGAAATTGCCGACAACCTGCGGCGGCGGGGCGGGGCCGGGGCAATTCTGATCACCTCAGGTCCGCCTGCCTTTGCCGGAAAGACGCTTGAAGTCATCGCCGGGGACCTGAGGGTGGACCCCATTGCCGCGGCCCTGGCCGTGCTGCTTGAAGATGAACCCGGCATCGCGTCGTTCAACCAGAGCGAGGATGATATTGCCGCCTTCATGCGGCAGCCCTGGGTTGTGACAAGCTCCGATGCATCGGAAGGGCACCCACGTTACTATGGATCCTTCGCGCGCAAATACGCCACCTATGTCCGCGAGCGGCAGGTGATCGACCTGCGCACCTTCATCGCCGCCAGCACGATCCGGACCGCGCGGATCTTCGGCATCGCAGGCCGCGGGGAATTAAGACCGGGTGCTTTCGCCGATGTCATCGCCTTTGACCCGGCAGGCTTCGCCCCGCGCGCCGACTATGCGCAGCCCACCTTGCTTTCCCGGGGGATGAAGACCGTCATCGTGAACGGTCAGGTCGCGATCGAAGACGGTGCCGCGACCGGAGTGGCAGCCGGCCGGGCGCTTCCACGCCAGCCGCTGGCCAGTTCCTGCCCGAAACCTTGATAGCCGCCTGACTGTCGATCAAAAATCTGGCGCCACTGGCGATATCAAGACGAGAACCGCGACTTGATTGAATTGTAGCCGCGCTTCTTCGCCATGGCGCATCCTGATCCAGCCAACGAGACTTACCCGCGTTGCGCAACGGCGAATGCTGCGATCGTTTTCAGCGCAGGATTGAGAGGATCGCTTTGCAATCGGCCGCAGTTGGGTGCCAGACTTCGCCCATCAGGCCACCGAGCCCGAATAAGGCGGCAAGCGGATCAGCGCTGCCCGCCGCAATGCCAAGCTCTGCGGCGCGGGGATCATCGACCGGACCGTTCGCGCCGCGCAGGTGGGCGATCCAGGCGGCGATGCCCTGGCGAATGGCCGGACATTCGCGGCCCATCGCCTGATTGGCGGCCAAGGTATCAAGCCAGCGCTGGGGTAGCTTCTGGCTGCCGTCCATCGCAATCTGGATCAGGCGGTGGTTGAGCGCCGGATTGGCAAAGCGTTCGATCAGCGCCGTGGCATAAGCGGACAGATCCTGCCCAAGCCCGGCCTCAATCGTCGGCGCGGCTTCATCGCGCAGCAGTGCTTCAACCAGCGGGCGCAGCACGGGATCAGCCACGGCCTGGTGGACATAGCTATGCCCATGGGCCAGCCCGACATAGGCCAGGAACGAGTGCGCACCGTTGAGCATCCGCAGCTTGGCGGCTTCATAGGGGCGGACATCGCTCACCAGTTCCGCGCCGACCGCTTCCCAGCGCGGACGCGGACCGGCGAAGCGGTCTTCGATTACCCATTGGCTGAATGGTTCGGTCACGACAGCGGCCTGGTCCGCCAGCCCGATCCGCGCGGCAAGCTCGGCCCGGTCGGCATCGGTCGTGGCCGGGACAATCCGGTCAATCATGGTGGAAGGGCAGGCGCAGGCCTGCTCAAACCACGGCAACAGCGCGGGATCGTGGCGGTCAAGGTATTGCGCCATCAGCCGGGCCAGCTGCTGCCCGTTGTCGGCCAGGTTGTCGCATGACAACAGCGTCAGGCCCGCCAGTCCGTCATCGTGGCGGCGGCGCAAGCCTTCGGCGATCAGGGCATAGAGCGAGCCGGGGTCGGCCAGCGCATAGTCCAGGCTCCCATCTGCGGCGCGGCAATAGCCCTTCTCGGTGACCGTCAGGCTGACCACGTGGCAGGCCGGATCGGCGATCCGGTCGATAACGGCGGCGCGTTGGCCCCGCGCCACCAGCACTTCGCGCACCGCTCCGACCAGGCGGGTATGCCAGCCCGCCGCAGACCGTTCGGTCACGGTGTAGAGCCCGTCCTGCGGGTTCATCTGCTCGGCCACCCCGGGCGAACGGAGCGAGACGCCGGTTATCGCCCAGTCACGGTCGCCGGCCGCCATCGCCAGGTCGGTGTACCAGGCCTGATGGGCGCGGTGGAACGCACCGATCCCAAGGTGGACAATGCCCGAGCCTTGCGCAGCGCGGTCATAGCCAAAGCGCGTTACCGAGCCGTCCAGTGCGCCGAGGTTGGCATGCGTCAGCCTCACAGCTTGTAGGCCGCCTTGGCGAGGTTGTAGCTCAAGTCCTGAGCCAGTTCGGCGGCCTCCCAGTCCTCAAGCCGGTGCTCCATCACCAGTTCGGCCAGGAACCCGCAGTCGATCCGCCGCGCTACATCGTGCCGCGCGGGGATCGACAGGAAGGCCCGGGTATCGTCGTTAAAGCCAACGGTGTTGTAGAAGCCCGCCGTCTCGGTGCACATCCGGCGGAAACGGCGCATGCCTTCGGGGCTGTCATGGAACCACCAGGGCGGACCAAGCTTAAGGCAGGGATAATGGCCGGCCAGCGGGGCCAGTTCGCGGGCATAGGCGCTTTCATCCAGCGTGAAGAGGATCAGTGACAGGCGGGCGTCATTGCCGAAACGGTCCAGCAATGGCTTGAGCGCATGGACGTAATCGGTGCGCGTTGGGATATCGGCGCCCTTGTCGCGGCCCAATGCTGCGAAGACCTGCGCATTGTGGTTACGCAAGGCGCCGGGGTGCAGCTGCATTACCAGGCCATCGTCCAGGCTCATCGCCGCCATCTCGGTCAGCATCTGGGCGCGGAACAGCTCGGCCTCAGCCGGCGTGCAGCCACCAGAGGTCACCTTGGCAAACAGGGCTTCGGCGGCGGCGGCGGAAAGGTTGGCGGTCTGCGCGGTCGGGTGGCCATGATCGCTGCTGGTCGCCCCCATCGACGCAAAGAAGGCACGGCGCTGGCGGTGCGCGGCAAGATAGCCGGTCCAGCTGAAGCAATCCTCGCCCGTCAGGTCGGCCAGGGTCTTCAGGTTAGTGCGGAAGCCTTCGAATTCCGGATCGATCACCGGATCCGGGCGGTAGGCGGTGATCACTCGGCCCTGCCAGCCCGAGGCCCGGATCGCGGCGTGGTACTCCAGGCTGTCGATCGGGCTTTCGGTCGTGGCGATCACCTCGATGTTGTAGCGTTCAAACAGCGCACGCGGGCGGAAAGCCTTGCTCGCCAGCATTTCGGTGATCGTGTCGAAGTAGAGGTCCGCCGTTGCCGCGCAAAGCTGCACGCCCATGCCGAAGACCTCGGCAAAGACCCAGTCGAGCCACATCCGCGAAGGCGTGCCGCGAAACAGGTAATAGCGCTCGGCAAACAGCCGCCAGCTTTCCCGCGGATCGGCTACCGGGTTGCCGATGCCCAGATCGGCTAGCGGCACGCCCTGCGAATAGAGCATGCGGAACACGTAGTGATCCGGATGCAGCAACAACTCAGCCGCATTGCCGAAGTTGGCATCGGTTGCGAACCATTCCGGATCGGTGTGGCCGTGCGGGCTGATGATCGGCAGGTCCTTCACCTGCGCATACAGCACCCGCGCCAGATCCCGCGTCGCCGGATCAACCGGCAACAGGCGATCGGGATGAAGGTTGAGGGCAGGCGTCATGTTCGGCTCCGACTTTGATTCGCTGGCGGCTTTGCCACAGGTTTACAGCCAATGACACCGGTTTCCCTGTGGACCTCGAAATTCACGCCAGCCAGCCTGTGCTCCGCCCGAAGGCGAGGAGATCTTCGGGCCAGTCCGCCACCGGAAGGCCTGCTGCTTGGCGAATGCCAAAGCGGCTCAGATTGCCAATCTAAGCGCCGCTGAGGGCCATTCTCGAATAATCGGGCTGCCCTTCACCCGGATGATAACGATTCACTGGAAAGCCGCCGGAGTGCCCTTGGTTGGCATGGTAGCGGCAACCGGCAGTTTCGTGAACAGCTTGACCCGGTGGCTATCCCGGCGCGGGCACCGGACAGCATGGCTTTGGGTGCATGAGAATGCAGGCGACAAAGGCTGGCACTGTCACTTGCTGGCCCATGTTCCCGCCGATCTGGTCAAGCCTTTGGTAGGGGCGCAAAAGCGCTGGCTCCGTCGCAATACTGACAGGCCGTACCGCGCCAAGGTCATTCGCAGCGACCCGATAGGCGGACGGCTCCGGCTGGAAACGGGCAACCCGGAACTGCACTTCGAAAACGCACGGGCGGCGCTTGCCTATGTCTGCAAAGGCGCTCCGCAAGGCGCACTCGATGCGGCTGGAATGGGGCGGCAGCACCAGCCCCAGGGCTTGATAATCGGCAAACGGTGCAGCGCTTCCCAGAACATCAACAGGACAGCAAGAGAGGCATACGATGGCTAAGGACAAGACGGGCAAGGCCGCCGTGATTGAGGGCTTCAAGGGCGAGAGCGAGGTCGAGACAATGGCCCGCGTTTTCACCTCACCAGCCGCCAGACACGGGGCTGTCGCGAGTAGCTTCATCGACAAGACGTTTGGCAAGCTCCCCGGCGAGCCGAAGTTTGACGGCTACGGTAGGGCGATCTCAGCAAAGGCTAAAAAGGCAGCCAAGGGCGATCTGGCGCTGGCGAGCGAGATGCTACTGGCGCAGGCCGTTTCGCTTGATGCCATGTTTACGGAACTGGCCCGCCGCTGCGCCATGAACATGGGCGAGCATATCATGGCGGCGGAGCGGTATGGGCGGCTGGCCCTCAAAGCCCAAAGCAATAGCAGGGCTGCACTAGAAGCGCTGGCAAGGCTGCACCAGCCGCGAGAGCAAACCGTTCGCCACGTTCATGTGAACGAAGGCGGGCAGGCGGTCATTGCCAATCAATTTCACAATCACACGGGGGGCAACGAAAATGGAAAAACAGGCAGACAATCCCATGCAACCGGAGCGGCTGGCCCAAGTGCCTCGCTGCCTAGCCCGAACCCGCTCAGGAACGGAGTGCCAATCTCCCGCAGTGAGGGGCAAGCGACGATGCAGGATGCACGGCGGAACGAATCCGGGGGCACCTGAGGGAAACAACAATGCTCGGAAGCATGGGGCATATTCTGCGAAAGCGAAGGCTGCCGCCGCATTTCTAAGGCAAGTAGCCAAAGCGATAGAAAGCGCTGATAACGTAATGGATTCGATGTAAGGTCGCACACCTACTCGCTGGAGATTCGAGATGCGCACCGGGATTGGTTTAGTCGTCCTATTGCTGGCGAGTGCGAGCAGTGTTGCGAATGGACAAACCCGGTCAACTTGCCAATGGGTTGGGTCCGTTTGGACCTGTAATAGCTCAGGCGGGCAAGGCATTGATTGGAGCCGGGCAAGCAGGCCATCCACCGATGCGGCCGAAAGTTTCGCAAGGGGAATGGAGTTAGGCGAACAAGCGCGCCGTGCAAAGCTTGAGCGGGAACGCCTAAAGCTGGAGCAAGATAAGCTACAGCTTGAACGGGAATTGTTAGAGCGCCGAAAGCTTGACGCTCAGAAGCCGGGGCAGACTGCCTCAGGTGCCCTCCCGGACTACACGGCGAAATGGCTCGAAAAGGCGAGGCCAAGAATCGGTTTGTACCCGGACTACGCGAAGGTCGTTTTTGAGGGGGATGTCGCGATCACACCGAGCATGATCATGCTAATGTCATCCAGCGACTATGCGGCGGACATCGCCTATTACCTTGGCACGCACAAAGCGGAGTCGTTGGCGATTGCCCAATTGCCATTGCTTGAGGCTGCTAGGGCACTTGATGCAATCGAGAGCAAGGTCAAGACCAATGCTCCAAGCCAACAGCAAACTCCGCCTGCTGAAAAATAGCTTCGCCTTGGTCGCTTGAAGAGCGGAAAACACACCCTCTTTTTCGTACCCGTTCCGTACGCAGGACAGAACGTTAGTATAAGTGATTGATTTTATGGCGCACCCGACAGGATTCGAACCTGTGACCTCTGCCTTCGGAGGGCAGCGCTCTATCCAGCTGAGCTACGGGTGCCGAAGCAGGGCGAGCGGTTAGCAGCACGGCGGCGCTTGCGCCAGCGCAATTTGGCCCGGAACTCTCCCGGCAGCGGAATTAGCTATTTGGCAAGGCGCTTTAGCTATGACGCATGACCATGAACGCGCACACCCCCTCCTTTGCGACAACGGCTATTCCGCCAGCTGGTATGCTGCCGGGATCAGGCCGGGCCGAATTTGGCCAGGCCTCCGCCAATGCGATGAGCATGAAGTGGGCCGCCCTGCATGATGCCGCCGGTGTGGTCGCCATGCTGGCTGGCATCACGGCCGAACCGATGAAGCCCGAAGTTCGCAACTTCCCGGCGACCATGCGCGATGCGGGGGGCTGGCGCCGCACCATGGCGGAACAGGGTATCGATGACCTGGCCGCGATCATGGAGCCGGGCATTGCCGCCCTGCTTTCAGTCCAGGCTCGCGGGGTTAACCCGGCAACGCCGGCCCTGGCGCTGTGGCAGGAATTCCTGGCGGCCCGGAACGCGCTGATGGCGCTGGTGCCGCCGCCCGGGGATGTCCCGGCCCCGCGCCGGTTCACCTGAACGCTTGCACAGTTCCCGGTCTGTTCCTATGGATGGGGAATGACTGGCACCGCGATTCCCGCAACCCTTGATGCCGAACTCAAGGCCGCCCAGGCGGTTGCCCGGGGCATTTGCCGGCTGTTTGCGCGCAATGACATCTGGTGCCTTTCGGAAATGCCGCTGCGATCCAATCGCCGGGCCGACCTCATGGGGATCGATGCCAAAGGCCACCTGGTGATCGTGGAGATCAAGGTCAGCAAGGCCGATCTGATGGGCGATGCCAAGTGGACCGATTACCTGGATCACTGTGACCGGTTTTACTGGGGCCTGGCCGCGCATCTCGATCGGGCCTGCATGGCAACCGATGCCTTCCAGCCCGAACGCTGCGGATTGATCGTGGCCGATGGTTATGACGCAGAGATCCTCCGCCCGGCGCCAACCGTTCCGCTTAACGCCGCACGCCGCAAGGCCGAGGTGGAGCGATTGGCCCGCGCCGCGTTGCGCCGCCAGCAGGGCTTCGTCGATCCGGGTCTGGCAGCCTGGGGCTAGCGCCGATCCTTCAGCCGCCGCAGGATCGCCTGCTTGCCGCGCACGGAAAGCGTCGGCCAATCGGCAATCTCGTCCAGCCTGCGCTTGCAGCCCAGGCACCAGCCGGTGGCGTGGTCAATCCGGCAAGTGCCGTCGCAGGGCGAATCCGGCCCTTGCACGGGTCGCGGTCCCTAACGCTTGACTGCGGGTTCGCGCGAAAGCCGGGTCATCAGCAGCGCCGCCCGCTTGGCCTGGCGCCACAGGCTGGGCACATCCACCGTCTCGGACGCGGTGTGATCGCCCTCGCTCGCCGGTCCAAGGCCCACCAGGCTGTCGACATCGGCGGCCACGAAGCTGACATCGCCCGCCCCGCGCTTGAGCGGATCGAGTGCCGCCATCTCGGCCAGGCCCAGCGTGGCGTTAACCCCGTTGAGCTTGTCGAGCAGCGCGCGGTTGCCCGCGGTAGGTGCCATCGGCGGATACTTGTCCTCGAACACCAGCTTGGCCGTGCCGCCATTGAACGGCCGGGCGACGATTTCACGCATCTTTGCCACGGTCCGGTCGATCGATTCACGGCTGAGGGCCCGCACATCGCCCATCGCCACGGCCACGCCGGGGATGATGTTGGTCTTGCCGGTTGCCTCGGCATTGGCACCACTGGGGGCAATGTTCGCGCTGGCCCCGCCGGCCACCATGCCAACGTTGAAGGTCAGATTCGGTTCGGGCAGTTCCTTGCGGAAGGCGGCAAGGATTGCGGCGAGCGGATAGATCGCGCCTTCGCCCGCAGCGGCCGAGAAGATGCCGCTGGAATGACCGCTGCGCGCCGTGACTGTAACCGTCCAGTTGCCGGCCGAGCGGCGGGCGATCGAGCCCATGTCCTTCCCGTCATCACGGGCCAGCCCTTCAAAATCGAGCGCGGCATCGGCACGCTTGCCAGCGGCGATCAAATCGGCCCGCGCGATGGAGAGCGGCAGCCCGGCCTCTTCCTCATCGCCGGTCAAGACCACCTCGACATTGGCAGCCTTCAGCGTTCCGGCCTGGTGCATGGCGCGCAGCGCGGCGAGCATCGCGACCACCCCGCCCTTGTCATCGGCCGCGCCCGGACCTTTGACCGTGTCTGCACTGACCCGCTCGAATTTCTGGAACGGGTGGTCAAGTTCGAACACCGTATCGAGATGCCCGATCAGCAGCAGCCGCTTGGTGCCTTTCTTGCCTTTATGTTCGGCAATGAAGTGTCCGGCGCGGCCAACCGCGGATTGATCGACCCAGCGCACCGTAAAGCCCATTGCCTCGAATTCGGGCACCAGCATGTCGTGGACTGCCCGCACGCCCTCGAGGTTGCGGGTCCCGCTGTTCTGGTTGACCAGCTTTTCCAGCAGATCGAGATGCCGGGCCTGTTCCGCGTCAACCGTGGCGATCATCGCCTGCTCAGCCTTGGTGGGCGGCGCAGCAAAGACCGGCGTGGAAAGGAGGGTGGCGGCGATCAGCGCGACAGGCGCAAGGATATGACGGGTCAGCATGGCCATACCCTGCCAAAGCCGCGGGCCGCGTGCCAGCGCAATTTTCTTGCTTTTTGCGGCAATCTGCACTAGGTCGGCCTCTGCAATCGGCGCGCGGGCCCTGTTTCCGCCGCAGTTCCGGCAGCGTGAGGTCACCGTTTCAACGGAAGACTTGCCCGAACGTACGATCGCCGCATTCGCTGAAGCTTCCTCTTTCACGC
>JACCDH010828742.1_pt1 | contig 20557 bp, 18 predicted proteins | sample 7442481 | NCBI WGS metagenome assembly JACCDH01 (sample SAMN15323433, study PRJNA562643) | freshwater metagenome | isolation source: river surface water | place: USA:Blue River Watershed | collected 2017-08-15 | reverse complement strand
TCAGTAACCATACAAAGGTATAAGGGACTAGGTGAAATGAACGCCGACCAATTATGGGAAACAACTATGGATCCAAGTCGTCGAACACTTAAACAAGTAACTATTGATAGTGCTGCTGAGGCAGATCGTATCTTTAGCATGTTAATGGGTGACGAAGTGGCTCCAAGACGCGAATTCATTGAAAGCCATGCTAAATATGCTAAAATTGACGTCTAAACCTAGTTTTAGGCCTAAAAAAGGCATTTTTTAACAAAAAATCAATGATATATTAAAGGGAATCACGATAAATAACCTACTTTCAATTCAGCAATTTAAACACTAAAATTTATACAAAATGGACACTTCAAAAATGATCAAAGCGTATTGCTTAAAGACAAAAGAAAAAAACGTACCAATGCATGACGCTGTAGTAACTAAAACTGCAAAAGGTGGTTACATGGCAGGCGGTCACGATGGTAAAGGAAATAAAATGGCTGCTATCATGAGCGAGGCAAATGCATTAAAAGCAATTGCTGACGGAGTAGCTAAAAAAGGCTTCTAGTATTGCCTTAAAAGCAACTAAAATAAAAAAAGCCGCTGATTTTTCAGTGGCTTTTTTTATTTCCCAATTACTCCTTGGTACATTTTATCTAGCACCCGATAACATGCCTCCATTCCTTTAATATCTCTTATCACCAGAATGAAAGTTTTTCCCACTTGCTTAAAGTGAGCGTTGTTCATGGAGGTATTCGTAAATGCTAATAAATTCTTAAAGGTTTCACTTTCAAAATAAGGTGAGTCTGGCCTATTAATGAAAAAGCAACGCATAGTGTCTTCCTTCAAAGTCATTTTCTCGAAACCCAAAGCGATTGCTAGTCTTCGACATTGAATGGTTATAAATAAATCATTTACTGGCGCAGGTATTGGACCAAATCGATCCTGTAATTCTGATTTCATAAGCTCCAATTCTGCATCATCTTCAGATTGATCTAATCTTGTATATAGGGAAAGTCTTTCTCCAATATTTTCGACGTAACTATCTGGAATCATAATTTCCAAATCTGTATCTATGGTACAATCAGATACAAAATCGTCTTGCTTACTTATTTCTTCTTTAAATAATTCCTGGAAATCAGAGCGTTTCAATTCTCTCACCGCTTCGGCTAATATTTTTTGGTACATTTCAAAACCAATGTCAGCCATAAATCCACTTTGCTCACCACCCAATAAATTACCTGCACCTCTTATATCCAGGTCACGCATGGCAATTTGAAAACCACTTCCTAATTCACTAAACTGTTCAAGGGTTTGTAAACGTTTACGGGAATCATCAGGCAAAGTACTTATAGGAGGTGCCAATAAATAACAAAATGCTTTTTTATTACTACGACCTACCCTACCCCTCAACTGATGCAAATCACTCAATCCAAAATGATGCGCATTGTTTACAATAATGGTATTAACATTAGGAATGTCTACGCCACTTTCTACAATATTGGTACATACCAATACATCATAACGACGTTCAATAAAATCCAATATTTTTTCTTCTAATTGATGTCCTTCCAATTGCCCATGTGCAAAGCCAATACTTAGATCTGGACAAAGCTTTTGAATCATCGCACACATCTCCGCCAAACCTTGCACCCTATTATGTATGAAAAATACTTGCCCACCTCTCTCGGTTTCATAATAAATACTTTCTCTAATAACATCCTCATGAAATACTTGCACTTCCGTGTGTATGGGCTGTCTATTGGCAGGCGCAGTATTAATAATACTTAAATCACGAGCGCCCATTAAGCTAAAATGCAATGTTCTTGGAATAGGCGTTGCAGTTAGTGTCAAACAGTCAACAGTTGTTCTTAAAGTTTTTAATTTTTCCTTATGTGCTACACCAAATTTTTGTTCCTCGTCAATAATCATAAGTCCTAAATCCTTAAAGCCAACCTCTTTTCCCAATATTCCATGCGTTCCAACTAAAATATCAATCTTCCCTTCCTTTACTTTTTCAATAGTTGCTTTCTTTTCTGCAGCTGATTTAAACCTGTTCATATAATCAATCGTAACTGGAAAATCTTTTAAGCGCTCTTTAAATGTTTTATAATGTTGGAAAGCTAAAATCGTTGTGGGTACCAACACCGCTACTTGCTTACCATCAATGGCAGCTTTAAATGCAGCACGAATGGCTACCTCTGTTTTCCCAAATCCTACATCACCACATACCAAGCGATCCATGGGTGATGGTTGTTCCATATCTTTTTTTACATCTGCAATAGCCTTTGCCTGATCAATAGTGTCCTCATACATGAAGGAAGCCTCTAATTCATGAATCATATAATTGTCAGGCGTAAACGCAAATCCAGCCTGCGCTTTACGATGAGCATATAATTTAATTAAATCAAATGCAATTAATTTTACTTTAGCTTTTGTCTTATCCTTTAATTTAACCCATGCGTCCGAACCTAGCTTATTCACCTTAGGGGGAGCACCTTCCTTACCCGTATATTTTGATATTTTATGTAGCGAATTAATATTCACATATAAAATATCACTATCCTTATATATAATGCGCACAGCTTCCTGGGTATGTCCATTCACTTCAATTTTTTGCAATCCACTATAAACGCCAACACCATGATCAATGTGCGTTACATAATCACCTGGTTGCAAGTCACGCAATGTTCTTAATGTAATGGCCTTACTTTTACTATATGCTTGTTTAACTTTGTATTTGTGATAACGCTGAAATATTTGATGATCCGTATAGCATACTAATTTGTGGTCATGGTCAATAAATCCTTCATGTATACTTTTAACAATTGGAGTAAACTGAATCTCCGTTTTTAAATCGGTAAATATAGCGTGCAATCTTTCCAATTGCTTGGCTTGTTCTGCAAATAAAAATAAACTATATCCTTGTTTTTCTAGTTCTTGTAAATTGGCGATCAAATACTGAAACTGTCTATTAAATATGGGTTGTGATTGTGTATTAAACGTTATTTTATCATTACTCAAATGCGCATGAAAACCCCATTCGATTAGGGTATGTCGACTTAATTTTATTTCTGTTTCTTGTACCGTTTCAAAATCATCAATATGACTTTCCTTTTTATGAGGATCTGAATCATCAGCCTTATTCATAGCTGCATGATGCGTCACAAATGTTTCTAAGGCTTCAAATTGATCTAATCCTTTTTGTTTTGTTACATCCCAATCCTTTAACCATATGATGGTGTCTTTTGAAAGAAAATCTAATAATGGTATTTTCTCAGTATCCTCAAACTGCGTAGTAACATTTGGAATAATATTTACTTGCAATAATTTACGCTCACTTAATTGTGAGGCAGGGTCAAATAACCTAATGCTATCAACCTCTTCCCCAAATAATTCAATTCGATAAGGTTTTTCATTCCCAAATGAATAAATATCTAAAATTCCTCCTCTTAATGCAAATTGTCCGGGCTCATATACAAAATCAGTTCGCTCAAATCCATAATCAACCATTTGTTGCATTAGACTGTTTAAATCTAAATGATCGTTGGTTTTGATTTGAATAATGTTTTGTTGTAAGGTTTTAGCCATAACCACTTTTTCAAAAAGTGCTTCAGCATAAGTGACCATAATTTTTTTATTGCCTCCCATCGAAATTTTAGTCAAGGCTTCGGTCCTTAACATTACATGTGAAGGATTTAACAAACTAAAATTATGTGGCGATTTAAAGGAAGATGGAAAATAAAATAAATCCAAAGCCTCCGTTACACTTTCAATAGAGTTGAAAAAATAGGCCGCCTCTTCCGCATCATTTAATACAACTAAGTGATTAAAATGATTTGTTTTAGCGTTGCTAAATATCGACTGCAAAACAAACGCTGCAGATGATCCATTTAAATTTTGAAGAAATACTTGAAAGGGCTTTTCCAGTGATGCGGGCATAGCAATCCTGTCCACCAAATTATTTAGGAGGGGGGACTTATCAAATCGCTCAAACAAAGATTGCTCATTCATACCCGAAAAGCAAAGATACCAATACTAGGATATAGTTTATTGATTATTTGTAGGACCGTACACATTAATGGTTAAATCCGTTTTTTCATTTTCCTTTACCTCAAATAAAGCAGCCCAATCAGCCCCGGAGAAATATGGAATATAGTACCCATTCTCATATTTCACAAAAACACTATATTTTCCTATGTTTAATTTATGCCTGTAATATCCAAGACTATCTGAAACAAAACTTGCAATTAATGTGCTATTAATTTGACTACAAAATGCACCATTTAAATTATCTAATTGCTTTAGTTTAGTTGGCGCATAAATGTATATCCTTGTAGCGAAAGGACTTCCCTTTTTGGAGATTGCCCCAGGCTGCGGCATGGTATTATATTTGTGCTCAAAAACTTGGCCGCTTAAATTATAATGAAGCTGTTGTTTATGCAAACCAGCACAAGCCATCATGGAAAATAACAACGAAGCTTTTAACAGGTATTTTAGAAAATTTCCCATGCAAATGATTTAATTAAAATTACGAAATAATATACCGAGAAATCATTGTATTTTTAATATAGCTATTAAAGTATTTTATATCAATATCAAACCATGAATAAATTCATTTTTTTTCTCACAGTATGCTTATTTGTTTTTATTGAGCTCAGTGCACAAGATGTGACTAGAAAAAACATTTTAAATAATGCAGCAAAATCATTTGAGATTGAATCTAGAGCAAGCTTTAGTAAAGCAATCATAAAATCTTCAGAACGAGGATGGCCTCTTGAATATACATCAAGCAATAATAGACATTCAAGCTTAGTAGGTATTGATCAATTTGGATTGCCTATTTACTTAACTACTTTTAACGATCCTGTTCAAGCAATTACAATTAATACAAATCAATTATGGCCAGGAGCAAGTAGCGGATTTAACTTAAATGGTTCAAGTGATAGCATTACCAATCGAATTGGTGTTTGGGATGAATCTTCGCCAAGATTAACACATGTTGAGTTTGCAGGACGATTAGTATTAAAAGACAATTCGAGTAAAACAGTTGATCACGCATCGCATGTAACCGGAATTATAATGAACAAAGGAATAAATCCTCTTTCAAAAGGAATGGCTTATGGCATTAAAGGTGCTTATGCTTATGATTGGAATAGCGATGTATCTGAAATGGCCGCAGCTGCTGCAAATGGTTTATTAATTTCAAATCATTCTTACGGAACAGTTTGTGGCTGGGACTACAATACCGACTCATCAAGATGGGAGTATAATGGAAAATGGAATGAAAAGGAAGATTTTCGATTTGGTCAATATAATTCAACGGCACAAATTTATGATTCAATTGCATACAATGCCCCGTACTATTTAATTGTTAAATCAGCTGGTAATAGTAGAAGCAGTAATGGACCAGCTGTTGGACAACCTTATTGGCGTAGAGATGAAAATGGCAAATTATACAATGCTGGTAACAGACCTGATAGCTTAAGTAGTAATAATAGTTATGAAAGTTTACCCACCGACGCAAATGCAAAAAACGTTTTAACGGTAGGTGCTATCGCTGCTATTAGTGCTGGATACTTAAAAAGTTCCGACCCGGTTATGACAAGTTTTAGTTCCTGGGGACCAACAGACGACGGAAGAATCAAGCCAGATGTTGTTGCTAATGGATTGCAGGTATATTCTTCAACAAGCACTAATGATTCTAGTTATGCATATTTAAATGGCACTTCGATGGCTGCACCAGGCGCTTCAGGCTCGTTGTTATTATTACAAGAACTTAGTCAAAAATTAAGCCCCAGAAAATTTGTAAAAGCAGCAACACTAAAGGCTTTGGCTATCCACACCGCTAATGAAGCTGGTACCACAATGGGACCCGACTATAAATTTGGGTGGGGCGTTTTAAATAGTTTAGAAGCAGCGAATGTATTAAGTAACTCCTTGACGAGTAAAAATAGCATGAATAGTGTTGATTTGGTGTATGAAAATGTTTTACAAAACGGCGAAACAAATACTTTCACAGTGGTTGCTTCGGGAAGTAAACCACTTAAAGCAACAATTGTTTGGGCTGATGTTAAAGCACCTACTTCCTCTATCTTAAACGACACCACACGTCGTTTAATAAACGATTTAGATTTAGTGATCAAAAAGGGAACGACCTCTTATTTCCCATGGACACTAAACAGAGCAATTCCAGAAAATGCTGCGGTTAGAGGAATTAATAGTATTGATAATGTTGAAAAAGTTGAAATTGATACAACACTTGTTGGCAATACTTACACCATTTCAATTAATCATAAAAGAACATTAGAACGTGGTCAACAACCTTACTCTTTAATTATAAGTGGAGTTGGTGGAGCAGCTTATTGTGCTTCATCAGCATCATCAAGTGCAGGTACAAAAATTGACAGTATCAGCCTTAATAATATTCAGTTTGTGAATACTACAACCAACCAATTTGTTGATAATACCAACTTATTTATTAATGGAGAGCCAAATGGAATTGTGCCTATTTTTATGAAATTAGGCAGTGCTGATGCAACCAATAATGCAAGGTTTGTAAAGGTGTTTATTGATTATAATAACAATGGACAATTTGAAAGTACCGAAACTGCGTTAACAAGTAATGCCTTGAATAATGGAAATTATACTGCCAATATTAATATTCCGAGTACCGTTAGTATCGGCAAATTAATGAAACTGCGTGTTGTGGTTATGGAAACAGCAAGTAGTGCTAATGTGAATGCTTGTGGAACATATAGCATTGGTGAAACGCAAGACTATACCTTAAAAATTATTAATCCTTCCAATGATTTACAAGTTAGTGAAATCATTAACCCTGCAGCAAATGTTTGCAAACGAAATGTTCAATATGTAACGGTGAAGATTTTAAATAATGGATCAGCGAATCAGTCCAATATTCCACTTAGTTTAATTGTAAAAAAAGGAACTACGACCATTTTAAGTGTTAATGAAACATTTACTGGACGATTAAATGGATTGGAAAATATGAATTACACTTTCCAAAAACCAATTGCCATTGATGCAAATTCAACCTATTCAATTACCGCATCAGCTAATCTTGCATCCGATCAGCAAACCAATAATAATTCCATTACTTCGACTATCGTAAGCTCAGCTGAAATTGCAGCACCGACTGGTTCGGCAATAGTTTGTAATGGAACACTCAGCTTGGCTGTAAATAATCCAGTTACGGGTAATAACTATTTTTGGTACGACACTTCTGCTCTTTATAACCCAATTGCCATTGGAAGTAGCGCTACCCTAAGTAGCAATGCTAGTAAATTTTATTTAACACAAGGCTACCAAACATTTCTTCCTCCTTATACCAACACAAGTTTATCAGGCGGTGGAGGATATAATTTATTCAGCGGTAATTTTATGAAAATAAATACGACTACCGCAATGACTTTGGAAACAACAAAGTTGTATTCTGGATATGCGGGAAAAGTAGAATTTATATTAGGCACACTTGGCACCATAAATAACGATGGTACATTTACCTATTTCCCTATTCAAACGGTTGCTCTTAATATTCCAGCAAGTAACCCAAATCCAACAATAGGTCCATCTACTAATTTTGCTGGAGATACTGGACGTATTTACGCCTTGAACTTAAAAATTCCTAAAGCCGGCGACTATATCATCATTTCAAAATGTGATAGTGCTACCCTATTCAGAAATAATGCTGCATCCGATCCTACTTACCCATTAGGACCAAACAAATTAATCAGTTACACTGGAAACAGTGTGGGTGCTTCCTCGGGTAACTTTCAAAACTATTTTTACTTTTTTTACAATATGCAAGTTAGCACTGGTGAGTGTTTAAGTGCAGCTTCCTTATTTAATACATCGGTTAGTGGTAAGCCCGTTATCACACAAAAAGGAGATAGTCTAATTAGTTCAATCGGAAGTACTTATCAATGGTATATGAATGATTCATTAATCCAAGGCGCGTTAACACAGTCCTATAAACCTATTCGAAATGCGTACTATAAAGTAGCGACGAAATCGATTGCGGGAGATTGTGAAAATATTTCAGAGAATAAGTTAATTTTGGTGACAGATATAGTTGAAGCAAATCCAAAAGAAATTAGCCTAAAAATAAGTTCCAACGATAACGTTGAGAATTTAATTCGCGGCAATTCATTTTATGTTCAATTCAGCAATATCCAATCCCAAAGAATTTCTTTAGAAATAATCAATTCTTCGGGGGGGAAAGTATTCCAACAAGAAAACTTAATGAACCAAAGAGCCCCACAACATATTACCACTGAAAGCTTAAATACAGGTGTTTACTTTGTAAAAATTTATGCTAACAATAAAGTATATGTTCAAAGGGTTTTAATTACTAATTAAAAACTTAAAAAATGGCATTAGAATGGGTTGAAGGTGTAATTACTAAAATTGAAAATGAAACACCAAACACAAAAAAGTTTTACTTTGAAATTCCAAGTCTTGAAAAATTTGATTTCATACCTGGTCAATTTGTGACCCTTGATTTACCCATTCATGAACAAAAAAATAAGCGATGGAGAAGTTATTCCATAGGATCTGCACCTAATGGAACAAATACTTTTGAATTAGTCATTGTTCATTTAGAAGGCGGCTTGGGAACTACATACTTGTTTAACGAAGTGAGTGTTGGTTCAAAAATTACACTTAGAGGGCCTCAAGGCGTATTCACACTTCCAAAGAATTTTGACAATGACGTTTACTTTATTTGTACTGGAACGGGTATTGCTCCTTTCCGATCAATGATTCATTATATTCATGAACATAAAATTGCGCATAACAATATTCATTTAATTTTTGGATGTCGCAAATTTGAAGACGGCTTATATATCGATGAATTAAAAGCATTAGAAGCTAAAGAGCCTGGCTTTCATTTTCATCCATGCTATTCAAGAGAAACAGAAGTGCCAGCAGGTTCGCATATAGGATATGTTCACCCAGTTTATCAAGAATTATTAAAAAATAATAAGGAAACCGCACATGTTTGGTTGTGTGGCTGGAAAGCAATGATTGATGATGCTAGAAAAAATATGGCTGAATTAGGATTGGATAAAAAGCAAGTACACTTTGAATCCTTCGGTTAAAAAGACGCGCAGCGTCTGATAAAAGATGATAAGTATCTGGGGCTGATGAAAGCGAAAAGGTATTTGAATAATTTATTTAACTTACTTTTTATAATTTTTACTAATTATCTATAAAAAAGGCTCCATTTTAATGGAGCCTTTTTTATTTCATAGTAATACGATGATTAGTTGATAGCTTCTAAAACCAAAGCCTTCACTTGACTCATTGGGATACGCTCCTGTGTCATCGAATCGCGGTGACGAATGGTAACAGTGCCATCTTCTTTTGTTTGATGATCAATGGTTACGCAAAAAGGAGTACCAATAGCATCCTGACGACGATATCTTTTTCCAATAGCATCTTTTTCTTCATAAAAGCAATGGAATGATTTTTTACATTCATCCATTAATTCCTTTGCCAATTCGGGTAAACCGTCCTTTTTGGTCAATGGCAAAATAGCTAATTTATTGGGTGCTATTCTTGCAGGTAAATGTAAAACTACTCTTGAATCAGTTGTGCCATCTTCTTTATTAATGGTTTCCTCTTCATACGAATTAGAAAGAATTAATAAAAACATTCTATCTAATCCAATAGAAGTTTCAATTACATATGGAATATAATGCTGATTAATTTCGGTATCGAAATATTGCATTTTTTTCTTGCTAAATTCCTGGTGTCGGCTTAAATCAAAATCTGTTCTAGAGTGAATTCCCTCCACTTCCTTGAATCCAAATGGGAATTCGTATTCAATATCCAGAGCGGCGTCAGCATAGTGAGCAAGTTTCACGTGGTCGTGAAAACGATATTTACTAGCAGGTATGCCAAAGCTTAAATGCCAATTCATACGTTCGTTCTTCCAATGCTCATACCATTCCTTTTGTGTACCTGGTTTAATGAAAAATTGCATTTCCATTTGCTCAAATTCACGCATTCTAAATATAAATTGACGAGCCACAATTTCGTTTCTAAAAGCCTTTCCAGTTTGTGCTATACCAAAAGGAATTTTCATCCTTGCTGTTTTTTGCACATTCAAAAAGTTTACAAAAATACCCTGTGCCGTTTCAGGTCTTAAATAAATAGTGTTCGCATCTTCCGCAACAGAACCTAATTCAGTTGAGAACATTAAATTAAATTGACGAATGTCCGTCCAGTTACCTGTACCACTTACACTACATTGTATTTTATATGTTTCAATTAATGTTTTCAAACCGGCAAAGTCATCATTTGCTAATAAAGCATCCATGTCTGCAATTAGCTTATCAGCTCCAGCTTGATCTCCTTTCTCAATCATTTTTTCAGCATGTCCTTCAATTAAATGATCAACACGGTATCTTTTTTTACTATACTTATTATCAATTAATGGATCACTAAAGCTATCCACGTGACCACTTGCTTTCCAGGTGGTAGGGTGCATAAAAATAGCGGCATCAATGCCCACAATATTTTCATTCATTTGTGTCATGGAGTTCCACCAATAATCACGAATATTTTTCTTTAATTGGGCGCCATATGGACCGTAATCATAAACGGCACTTAGCCCATCATATATTTCACTACTTGGAAACACAAAACCATATTCCTTAGCATGCGAAATGATCGCCTGTAATGTATTGTCTGTTGGGGTCTTACTCATAGTTTGCAAAGATACGTAGTAAACAATTGATGAATCGATTATCGATGTAATTTTTCATTATTTTGATGCCTGCTTGCATCTCTATTCGTTTTCTTCAGCATATTTTTCTCTAAAGCTGATGCTAAATCAATACCAGTTTGATTCGCCAAGCATATTAATACAAATAAAACATCGGCCATTTCGTCGGCTAATAATAGTTCTTCTTCCTTGTTTTTAAAGGACTGATCTCCATATTTCCTGACCATGATTCTTGAGAGCTCCCCCACTTCTTCCATTAGGATGCCTAAATTTGTAAGTTCGCTAAAATATTTAACGCCAACGGTTTTAATCCATTGATCCACTTGCTCCTGTGCCTGCTGTATGGTTGTATTATTTGACATGATGATTTGTTATTTATTGCTTTTGCCTTTATTTAAAATATTTGTCGCTACTCTTTGTTTTTTGAATCAATGGTAATCGTAACGGGACCATCGTTCACCAAAGCCACTTTCATATCTGCACCAAAACTTCCAGTTTGTATAGCGCTACCTAAATCTTTTTCCAATTGACGAATCAATGATTCATATAAGGGAATGGAAATGTCCGGTTTTGCTGCAGCAATGTAGGAGGGTCTATTTCCCTTTTTGGTAGAAGCGTGTAAGGTGAATTGACTGACTAATAAGAGGGAACCTCCCACTTCTAAAACACTTTTATTCATCACACCTTGTTCATCTTCAAAAATGCGCATGTTCACTATTTTATTAGACAACCATTCAATATCCGATTGATCATCCTCATTCACAATGCCTACCAACACCATTAAACCCTTCTGGATTTCACCAATTATCTTGCCGTCGACGGTCACACTTGCGCTTGAAACCCTTTGAATTACCACTCTCATAAATACGGTTTTACGCTATGAAGATAAACAAAACTATTTTCACTAATTTAGCTGTAATTTCAATCCCTTGAGTAGTATAAAAAAATTAGCAAGCCAAACAGCCTGGTATGGACTTAGTTCCATAGCAGCAAGGTTTATTAGTTATTTATTGACCCCCTATTTAACCTATAAGCTTACCGAAGCGGCTTATGGCGAGCAGTCAATTGTGTACTCCTTTATTCCTTTTTTAAATGTGATTGTTACCCATGGGATGGAAACTGCCTATTTCCGATTTGGATCTAAGGAAAATGAAGAAAAAATTTACCATACCAGTTACCTCTCTATGATTTTTGTTACCGGCTTGGTAATTACCGGACTGATCATGGGTGGTGCACCCATTGCCAATTTATTACAGATCAATTTTCATCCTGAATATATCCAACTCGTTGCTTGGGTGGTGGCTTTAGATGCCCTTACTGCTATTCCGTTTTCAAGACTAAGATTACAAGGTCGCCCTAAAAAATTCGCGTTTATCAAAGTGGGTGGCATTCTAATTAATATTGTAGCCACTTATTTATTCATTAGTAGTTTACCTGTGTTTGCATCAACGCACCCTGACAGCTATATTGCTTCCTGGTATCAACCTGGATGGGAAGTGGGTTACATACTAGTAGCAAACATTATTCAAAATGTGTTTGTAATGCTACTATTACAAAAAGAAATTCGTGCTTTTCGTTTTTCTTTCGATGCAAAATTATGGGGTCAAATGATGTTGTATGCACTGCCTTTAATTATTGTTGGATTAGGTGGTATGGTCAATGAAACTTTGGACCGTATAATGATTGGCTGGTGGGGCCCTGGAGATAGTCCCGAAGCGAATAAAGCATTAGTAGGTATTTACAGTGCTTGTTACAAATTGGCTATTTTAATCACCATTTCAGTGCAAGCCTTTCGCATGGGTGCTGAACCTTTTTTCTTTAAACAAGCACAAAGTGAGAATGCTCCAAAGACTTATGCAAGAGTGATGAAATTTTTTGTCATCACTTTATGTATTATGTTTTTAGGCGTGGTATTATATTTAGATATTTGGAAACTATTTATTCAAAATGAAGCCATGTATGTTGGACTCAGCGTGGTTCCAATTTTATTAATGGCTAATATATTTTTAGGCGTTTATTATAACTTAAGTATTTGGTATAAACTAAGTAATAAAACTATGGCAGGCGCTTGGATTACTTTACTGGGTGCGGCTATCACTATTATCATTAACTATATTGCCATCCCTCATTTTGGGTATATGGCGAGTGCATGGGCTACATTTTTCTGTTATGGCACAATGATGGTTGTAAGTTTTAAATGGGGGCAGAAAGTATATTATATCCCCTATGCCACTAAAAAACTAATCGCTTACTTTGTAATTTGTTTGCTTTTATTTGGTATCAATAACTTAGTACATTTCATTTCAAAAAATCAACCTTTCAATTATTTATTCGCTACCATTTTATTAGTTTCATTTATCGTATTTGTAGCCAAAATTGAAAAGAGAGAATTACAATCAATATTTAAAAAGTAATACAAATGGCGGAAGACTTAACCATTCAAAAAGGAACCAAAGAAGAACAATATCAATCGCTTATTCCTCAAATTGAAGGATTACTTCATGGTGAAAATAATTTGGTGGCCAATTTAGCAAACATAAGTGCTGCTTTAAAGGAGCAGTTTAATTGGTGGTGGGTTGGTTTTTATTGGGTGATTGATGATGAATTGGTATTGGGCCCATTTCAAGGTCCTGTGGCATGTACCCGAATCAAAAAAGGAAGAGGTGTATGTGGTGGTGCTTGGGAACAAGCCAAAACCTTAATTGTCGAGGATGTTGAAAAATTTCCTGGTCATATCGCCTGCAGCAGTGCTTCAAAATCAGAAATTGTAGTCCCTGTGTTTAATAATGGTGTTATTGTAGGGGTATTAGACGTTGATAGTGAGCATTTGGCTCATTATGACGAAATTGATAAATTATACCTCGAAAAAATAGTTAGTTTAATACCTCATAATTAATAAACACGCTAGGGATAGCTCTAAGTCCTAAAAAGTAACCGAAAAATTAAAAAAATCAATTAAGTTTGCAACCCCTAAGCGGATGTGGCGAAATTGGCAGACGCACTAGACTTAGGATCTAGCGCCGCGAGGCGTGTGGGTTCGACCCCCTCCATCCGCACAGAATTATCTTCAAAAGGCCCTAATTTGGGCCTTTTTTTAATCGTAAAACCTTACCTTTGCCCCCCTTAAACACTACAAAAAAGTAGAAAATAGCAATATTATGGCAACAGTAAAAAGAACCAACATTGCACCCTTAAATGACAAATTAACGGTGACCCTTACTAAAGAAGATTACATTAAAGGCTTCGAAACAAGCTTGAAAAAGTATTCAAAAACAGCCAATATCCCTGGATTCAGAAAAGGAATGGTGCCTGCTGGATTAATTAAAAAAATGTACGGACAATCCGTTTTCCAAGATGAAGTTATTAAAACGGTGGAAAATGAAATGAATCAATATATCGCCAAAGAGAAAATTGAAATCTTTGCACAACCACTTCCAGTAACTGCTGAATTTCCAGCAATGGACGTGAACAATCCTAGCAGTTATGATTTTTCATTTGAAGTTGGTTTGAAACCTGCTTTTACCATTGATACAAAGGGTATCAAAGCAACTCGTTATAAAATTGATGTAACGGATGAAATGATCAATGCTGAAGTGGAAAGATTACAAGTTCGCAATGGCAACATGACAGAGCCTGAAGCAGTTGAAAATGAAGACAACGTATTGAACGTAACTTTCGCAGAAGCGGATAAAGAGGGTAATGTAGTGGAAGGTGGTATTTCAAAAGACAATTCTTTATTAATCAAATATTTTGCAGAAAAAGCAAGAAAGCAATTCATTGGTAAGAAAAACGGCGATGTTGTTACTATTCAATTGAGTAAAGCTTTTGAGGAAAAAGAATTGGATATCATTTTAGCCGATTTAGCCCTAACAAAGGAAGATGCCAGCAAGTATTTTAATGTGGTGATTACGAAAGTAGGCTCGGTTGAAAAGGCAGCATTAGATGAAACTTTATTCACTGTTACCTACCCTAATCAAACCATCACCAATGAAGCTGAATTTAGAGATGCAGTGAGAAAAGATATTGAAGGTTATTATGAAGGTCAATCTCGTAATCAAGTGCATGATCAAATTTACCATGCATTGATTGATAATACTAAAATGGAATTCCCTTCCGAATTCTTAAAACGTTGGTTACAAACTGGCGGTGAAAAACAAAGAACTGCTGAGGAAGCAGAAAAAGAATACCCCGTATTTCAAGACCAATTAAAGTGGACTTTAATAAGCACTCAATTAATTAATGATCATAAAATTGAAGTGGTTGCGGAAGATTTAAAAGACTTCGCTAAGCAACAGTTAATGAGTTATATGGGTGGACAATTAGGAGCTTTGGGTGATAATGACAAATGGTTAGAAGATTACGCAGCTAGAATGATGCAGGATAGAAAGTTTGTTGAAGATAGCTACCACCGCATTAGTACTGACAAATTGTTCAAAGCAATTGAAGCTGATATCACTGCAAAAGAAGAAAAAATCGCAGCTGAAAAATTTGCAGAAAAACTACATAATCACTCCCACTAATTGCAAGATTTGTCATTAAAGACAGGTTTATTTGATATTCAAGACCCTCGTATACCAATGAGGGTCTTTTTTTATCCATTTTAGGCCAAGTTTGGCACCCTTTTTGCGTTAGCTTAAGGGAATAGGTTTTACCTTTACTTTATTAGAAAAACACATATATGAACTTAGGAAAAGAATTTGAAAAATACGCTGTAAAACACCGAGGCATTAGCAGCAATACCCTACACCAATATCAAAATAGTGTAACCAACCTTACGCCCTATATCATTGAAGAAAGACCTATGAACGTGGCAAGTATGGACGTTTTTAGTCGATTAATGATGGATAGAATCATTTTTTTAGGTGAAGGCATCAATGACTATGTAGCCAATATTGTAACTGCACAGTTATTATTTTTAGAAAGTACCGATCGTACAAAGGATATTCAAATGTATATAAATAGTCCAGGAGGAAGTGTTTATGCAGGTTTAGGCATATATGACACAATGCAATTTATTGGACCTGATGTTGCTACTATTTGCACAGGCATGGCAGCTAGTATGGGTGCCATTTTATTATGTGCTGGTGTTGAAGGAAAAAGAACAGCCTTAAAACATAGCCGTATCATGTTGCACCAACCAAGTGGTGCAGTAGGTGGACAAGCATCGGATATTGAAATCACTGCAAGAGAAATTAAAAAATTAAAACATGAACTATACGAGGTAATAGCTATTCACACTCATAAGGATGTAGATGTTGTTGCTAAGGATTGTGATAGAGATTTTTGGATGACTGCTGCTGAAGGAAAAGAATATGGATTAGTGGATGAAGTATTATTAACTAACCCTAGAAAACAAAAAAAGTAACCAATTATATATTGTTTAATACAATTAATAAGCAAAGGCGAAATATTTAAAAATTTTTCAAATTGAATATATGATACTGAATAAAAGTTTTTTAATGGAAGATGAGGATGAGCCAAAATCAGATAAAAAAGAGGATAATGGTCCAGGCTTTTTGAATAAAAAAATGGAGCAAATCTTTTTTGAAAAAAGATCTATTTATTTATGGGGACAGGTGGATGATAAGTCAGCAAAAGATATTGTAACAAAATTATTATTATTGGACGCTGACAAACCAGGTGCTGAAATTAATTTTTACATCAATAGTCCAGGCGGTGTGGTTACAAGTGGTATGGTTATGTTTGACACCATGAACTTGATTAAAAGTCCAGTGCATACCATTTGTATGGGATTAGCCGCAAGCATGGGCTCGATCCTATTAAGCATGGGTGAAAAAGGTAAACGTACTATTTTCCCACATGGCGAAGTAATGATTCACCAACCAAGCTTGGGTGGATATTATCAAGCGACAAGTGCCGATATTGAAATACAAGCTGAACAAATTAGAAAAACAAAGGAACTAGGCGCAAAAATATTGGCTAAAAATTGCGGAAAATCTATTGAACAAATAATGGCCGACTTTGACCGAGACTATTGGATGAATGCGGAAGAAGCAGTTGCTTATGGCATTGTAGACAAAATTGCTAAAAGCTTATAATATTCCAAACTATGAAAATGAGCAAAGCTATCACAACCATTCAATGTTCTTTTTGCGGTCGTAAAAGAGAAGAAGTAAAAATATTGATCGCAGGACAGGATGGACATATTTGTGAAAACTGTATTGAGCATGCTCATGAAGTCATTGAAAAAGAATTTCATCAAAAAAAAGCAGATGGTAAAGCAGATACTTTAAAAGTACAAAAGCCAATGGCCATTAAAGCATTCTTAGACCAATACATTATTGGTCAAGATGAAGCTAAAAAAATATTATGTGTCGCAGTATACAATCACTTTAAACGCATTAATCTTCCAATCAATGCCAAAAACGAGGTTGAAATTGAAAAGAGTAATGTGATTATGATTGGTGAAACTGGAACTGGGAAAACATTATTAGCTAAAACCATTGCTAAATTATTAAATGTTCCTTTTGCTATTGTGGATGCAACTGTTTTCACCGAAGCAGGTTATGTTGGCGAGGACGTAGAAAGTATGTTAACACGTTTATTACAAAACTGTGATTACGATGTTGAAGCTGCACAAAGAGGTATCGTATATATTGACGAAATCGATAAAATAGCACGCAAAAGCGACAATGCCTCTATCACCCGAGACGTAAGTGGCGAAGGTGTTCAACAAGGATTATTAAAAATGCTAGAAGGCACCGAAGTATTGGTACCCCCTCAGGGAGGACGTAAACACCCTGATCAAAAAATGATAAAAGTGGATACTAAAAATATTTTATTCATTTGTGGCGGTGCATTTGATGGCATAGATAAAATTATTGCTCGTCGTATCAATACAAATGCAATTGGATTTAGTGTTAACAAAGATGAACAGGAATTACAACGAAAAAATTTACTTCGTTTTGTCAATGCACAGGATATTAAAACATTTGGACTGATACCTGAAATGTTGGGTCGCTTACCTATTGTTACACATTTAGAACCATTAGACGCCGAAACATTGAGAAGTATTTTAACGGAGCCAAAAAATGCGTTAATAAAACAATACACCGAACTGTTTGCAATAGAAAATATCAAATTAAGCATCGATCCTGCTGTTTACGATTTCGTTACTGCCAAAGCCATGGAATATAAATTAGGCGCAAGAGGATTAAGGAGTATTTGTGAAAGCTTATTTACACAATCTATGTTTGAATTACCTGGCACCGATATTAAAGAATTTCATGTAACCCTAGATTACGCAAAACAAATGTTTGATAAAAGTAAATTAAACGCCTTAAAAGTGGCTTAATCAATAATTTAAAAAACCTTAAAGAATAAAACAATGCAAGAATTAATTGATCGTTTAGTAAAAGAAACAGGTGTTACCCCAGAACAAGCAAAGCAGTCCATTGAAACCATTGCTGCTTTTGTAAAAGAAAAGTTCCCAATGTTAGGTGGTGCCGTGAACCAAATTTTCAAAGCGGGAGGAAAATAAAAAAAGCCTCACCAAGGTGAGGAGGAAGTTTTAGTATTTTAATTAATTGCCGAAAAAAAATTAAAATACTAAAACTAATATAAAATAAAAAAAGCCTCGTGTGAACGAGGCTTTCAAGCAAGCAATCATAAACAGGAATAAATCCTACCTCCAAACTAATATTTTTTTTCGAAAAAACAAGTTTTCTTTAAAATATTATTTTAAGGCAATCATCACATTTCAATTTTAGGTGGCTCTATTAGTGCTTCATAATCAATCAGATAGATGGACTTTACTTTTTAGCATTTTAGCCTCCGTTTCGGTTAAATCAAATGATACAACAAGCTCAGACCAACTAATTTGGCCATTATTACCCCTTCTCATTCTTAGGATTTCCCAGATTTGTCTGTCCGAAAAAAGGTTCAATTTTTTCCAATCATTAAAACTTAATGCATTGGCATTGACCAATTCATGTTGTTCGTTTTGAACATATAAATATCCTTTGAGCATTTGATAGGATGTATCACTCATCCCATATACCTTATTTAGTTGATGAATACTTGTATATACACCTAGGTATTTTTTATAAGCAATAATACGTTTTATTAAACTTAGTGGCAATGCTGTAATACTCATCCATTCCTGTTCATTAATTGAATTTAAGTTCATTTTCCCTTTCTCCACTGCCTTATCAAATTTTTGATTAGGCTTGTATTTATAGCGATACTGTTTATGACCATCATAATAATTATTATACAGATTGGATCGATCTTCAATCATAACAATATAAGGCCTCAATAATTGGAAAGTTTCGTTCGTTAATCCATATAGTCTTGCAAAATCATCTTTATTTTTAAACCGCCCTCCTTTCTCCCTATAATGCATTAATGACCTGACTTGTTTTTCAGGAATACCCAATAAAATAGCTTCCTGACTATCTATTTTATTGGGGTCGAATTTGAATAATTTAGTTTTGATTTTTGCTTGATTGTTAGTGCTAAACTGATTTTTACTAGGAAATAATTGACTCACTAAAACGGAACCTAATAAAATGAAGCCAAGCACTAAAAGTCCTTTCAATTCTTTTGTTGAAAAGTAAAAATATTTTTTCCAGTTGGGGTCTATCATTTTAAACCGAATTAAACCCAAAAAGAAAAGCTTATTTTAAGTATTAATACTTCTACGAAATATACAGCCTAGATAAAATCAAACTGAAAATTGTAATCCATCATAAGCCATTTTAATAAAGGATGGCAATTGGGATTCTGTCTGTTCGTGTAATCCAATTTGATGACTAAAATGAGTGAAGTATACTTGAGGAATGGAAAGTTCTGTCGCTAAGGCGATGGATTCATTGAGCGTAAAATGAGTTGGATGTGGTTGAGGTCTTAACGCACTTAAGATAAGTACTTTTGCTCCTTTAATTTTTTCTTTCTCCTTTTCACTGATATAATTCAAATCGGTGATGTATACAAAATCCCCAATACGGTATCCTAACACAAGAAGTTCTCGATGCATAACTTGTATTGGTTCAAATTTTAAATCTCCAATTTTAAAAGGTTGGTCGTCAATAATGGTATGCAACATCATTTCCGGCAAACCTGCATCCTTATGCTTTTCAAATGCATAATAAAAATCACGCTTAATGGCCACCTGCGTAATTTCGTTTGCATAAATCTGCATAGGCTTATTGGAATGAAAATTAAATGGACGGATGTCATCCAAACCAGCATAATGATCACGATGAGGATGCGTGAATACAACAGCATCTAAATGGGTGGTTTTTGTTCTAAGCATTTGATACCTGAAATCAGGGGTCGTATCAATCACCACACTTGTATGATCGGATTCAATTTTAATACTTGTCCTCAAGCGACTATCTCTTGGATCTTTGGAAGTGCAAACATCACACTCGCACCCAATTAAGGGAACGCCAGTACTTGTACCTGATCCTAAAATGGTGATATTTAACAATGTACTTGATTTAATCATTTATTGTAATCAGTACGAGTCCAAGTACAATAAATAGTTTAGCTATGCTTCTGTTAAAGATAGCTTTTTAACTTCTTCGTATAATTTTTGTGAATCATGCGTGAGTTTATCAAAATCAATGGCTAATTGGGGGATTAATTCTAATAATGTATTTATACGGGCTTCTAAATTCAAAAATTTATTCAGCACCACAATCCTTTTGGATTCTAATAAGCACCAACCGCTCTGAAAATTACCTCTTTCGTATCTTACAACGAATTCTGATTCACCTAAAATATCTTCTAACTTATTTAATGTAGTTTGAGTCAATTTCATAATTATGCATTGATTTATAGGGTAGTAAGTGGACATACAAATATAGT
>JACCDH010117762.1_pt1 | contig 20558 bp, 21 predicted proteins | sample 7442481 | NCBI WGS metagenome assembly JACCDH01 (sample SAMN15323433, study PRJNA562643) | freshwater metagenome | isolation source: river surface water | place: USA:Blue River Watershed | collected 2017-08-15 | reverse complement strand
TCGTGCAGCAGTTGTTGCTGCGGGCTTTGGTGGCGCGTTTTTGGGAACAGCCCTACCTCGCCCCCGCCACGCGCTGGGGCACCGAGCTGCACGACCGCTTTTTGCTGCCCCACTTCGTCAAGGCCGACTTTGACGATGTGCTCACCGAGCTGGGCGACTGCGGTTTTCAGTTCGACCCCGCTTGGTTTGCGCCGCACTTCGAGTTTCGCTTTCCGCGTGTGGGCGAGCTGCACAGCCAAAGCATCAGCCTCACACTACGCAACGCCTTGGAACCTTGGCATGTCATGGGCGAAGAAGGCTCAAGTGGCGGCACGGTGCGTTATGTCGATTCGTCGCTCGAACGCATGGAGGTGCACGTCACAGGCCTGAATCCCAGCCGCCACACGATCACAGTGAACGGCCACCCCCTGCCCTTGCAACCCACGGGCACGGTGGGCGAATACGTGGCCGGTGTGCGCTACCGCGCCTGGTCGCCCGCGTCGGCCTTGCACCCGACGATTGGTGTGCACGCCCCGCTGACCTTTGACATTGTGGACACCTGGATGAAGCGATCGGTGGGCGGCTGCCAGTACCACGTGGCCCACCCCGGCGGGCGCAACTACGACACCTTCCCCGTCAACGCCTACGAGGCTGAAAGCCGCCGCTTGGCGCGCTTCTTCCCCATGGGCCACACGAGTGGCAAGTTAGAGGTGCCACAAGCCACCGTAGGCGTACCTGCAAGCAAAGAGTTCCCCTTCACGCTGGACTTGCGGCGGGTTTGAGCGAGGCTTCAAAACCGAAGGAGCGGTGAGACAATGCAGCCACTGTGTCTAAGCCCACGCGCTCACCCTCAGGCTCCTCGCCCAAGTCGGCTACGCCAAGCCCTGCTTCCTCACGTTTGGCAGACGTGATGAAGGGCTTGCTGCGCCCCGCCACCTCGGGGCACTTTGACGAGTTGCAAAGCGCCTTGGCCGAAGACGGGCTGAACCTGTCAGCCCCATGGCAAGCCTTTTTTGACCAGCTGGGCGACATGAGCTTGGACGAGCTCGACCACCGCACCCAAACCTTGGCGCGCCAAGTGCGCGACAACGGCATCACCTACAACGTGTACGCCAGCGAGGGCGGCCCGCAGCGCCCGTGGGCGCTCGACCTGTTTCCGCTCATCATCACGCCCGAGAGTTGGCAGCAAATCGAAAACGGCGTGAAGCAACGCGCCCGCTTGCTCAACCGCATCATGGCCGACGTGTATGGCGAGCAACAGCTGATTCGCGAGGCGTTCATTCCACCCGCACTGGTGCAAGGCCACCCTGGCTATGTGCGTGCCATGCACGGCGTGCAACCGGTGGGCGATTCGCATCTGCACATTGCCGCGTTTGACTTGGCGCGCACCCCCGAAGGCCAGTGGGCCGTGATTTCGCAGCGCACCCAAGCGCCCTCGGGCTTGGGCTATTTGCTCGAAAACCGCCTGCTCATCTCGCGCCAGTTTCCGCAGGCGTTTGACACCTTGCGCGTGCAGCGCTTGGCTGCCAGCTACCGCGCTTGGCTGGAGTCACTCAAAGCCCACAGCCCCGAAGGACACAACGCGCATGTGGCGTTGCTCACCTCGGGGCCGTACAACGAAACCTATTTTGAACACGCCTACCTCGCCCGCTATTTGGGCCTGACTTTGGTGGAGGGCCATGACCTCACCGTGCGTGACGAGCGTTTGTTCTTGCGCACCTTGCGTGGGCTCGAACCTGTGCATGTGCTGCTCAAGCGCATGGACGATGAGTTCTTAGACCCCTTAGAGCTGCGCTCAGACTCCACCTTGGGCGTGCCCGGTTTGCTGCAAGCTGTGCGTGCGGGGCATGTGGTGGTGGCCAACACGCCGGGCTCGGCGTTTTTGGAATCCACGGCGCTGTTGGGCTTTTTGCCCGCCATCAGCGAAGCCTTGCTGGGCGAAACCTTGCAGCTCCACGCGGTGGACACCTGGTGGTGTGGCGAGCACTCGGCCATGACCTCGGTGTTGCCACAACTCGCGCACATGGTCATCAAGCCCACCTACCCTGGCTATGGCGGCTTTGATGCCGCGCTGTGCCAAAAACTCAACCAAGCGCAACGCGACGAATGGGTGGGCCGCATCACCCGCGAACCCAACCGTTACAGCTTGCAGGCCTACACCCCGCTGTCGCAAATGCCGACGTGGAAAAACAAACAAGAAGGCGTGGTGCCCCGCTCGGTCATGCTGCGAGTGTTTGCGCTGCGCCAAAGCCATGGCGACGGCCCCGATGCGTGGCGCGTGCTGCCCGGTGGGTTGGCCCGCATTGCCGCGCCCGATGCCGACATTGCCTCGATGCAACGCGGTGGCAGCAGCGCCGATGTCTGGGTGCAAACCCATGCCGAGGTAGACCAAACCACCCTCCTGAACAAAGGCAGCAGCACGCCGCACAGCAGCCGCCAGCGCCGCGTCACCAGCCGTGCCGCCGAAAACCTGTATTGGCTCGGCCGCTACACCGAGCGCAGCGAAAACACCGTGCGCTTGGTGCGCTTGTGTCTCGAGGCCCTCACAGGGGAAGACGCTGCCTCGCGCAGCTTGTGGACGTGGCTGCAACGCTTGGCGCAACGCCACGGCCTGATTCCACAAGGCGTACCCACCACCACACAAGACGACAAAGCCAGCAGCAACCCAAGCGCGCGCCGCCGTGTGTTTGAACGCACGCTCATCGCGGGACTGGACCACGACCCGCACACCACCAGCGTGGGCTACAACTTGCGCGCTGTGCAACAAGCCGCTTCATCACTGCGCGAACGTTTGTCGCCCGAGCACTGGAGCGCCATCGTGCGCTGCGTGAGCCAGTTCAGCCAAGACTGCGCACACTTGGGCGAACACCAAGACTTTTCTGCCGTGCAAGCCTTGCAGGCTCTCGACACCGCCAGCGCCACCTTGGCCGCCATCACCGGCGCACAAACCGACCGCATGACGCGTGACGATGGCTGGCAGTTGCTCAGCATTGGTCGCCATGTGGAGCGCCTGAACTTTTTGGCCTCGGCCTTGGACTTGGCCGTGGAGGTGGGCGCCTTAGACCAACCCAGCCGCGACGATGCCCCGTGGGGTGACAACAGCTCGCACTACATGGCCTTGCTGAGTTTGTTTGACAGCACCATCACCTTCCAAGCGCAGCACCAGCAAAGCCGTGACATCGAGCCTTTGCTCTCGCTCTTGGTGCTCGACAACGACAACCCACGTTCGCTCGCGTGGGTGGCGCGCACACTGCGCAACCGATTGTCCAAACTGGCCGACACCCCCATGGGTGAACCCGACCCGCTGGCCCGTTTGCTGCCCGATGTGTTGGGCACGCCGCTACACGCCCTGTGTCAACGCCATGCCAATGGTCAACGCCAAGCCCTGCGCGATTTGCTGGGCCAATGCATACAGGCCGCGTGGCAGGTGTCAGACGGCATCAGTGCCCGTTACTTCAGCCACACCGACCACGGTGACAGCGTGGGGGCCTGAACACCATGTTGCTCTACATCACGCACACCACCACCTACCACTATGCGCCACAGGTCAACACGGCGCAGCACATGGCCCACCTGCTGCCCCACAGCACGGATGCACAGACGGTGAGCCAAGCCGAGCTGCACATCAGCCCCGAGCCCGCCAGCCGCAACGACGCGCTGGATGTTTACGGCAATGTGCGCACCTTTTTCTCGCTGCCCATGGCGCACGAGACCTTGCGCATCACGGCCAAGAGCACGGTGGACACGCACTTCATCGACTACCCACCCGAGCAAGCACTGACAACGCCTAGCTGGGAAAAAGTACGTGAACATTTTTTGTATCACGCCGGTGCGGCGTGGGATGCGGCCAACGAGTTTGTGTTTGCCTCGCCCTATGTGCCACACCACGCCGAGTTTGCTGAGTACGCCCGCGCCAGCTTCACGCCCAACCGTCCTGTGTTGGTGGCCGCTTGCGATTTGATGCACCGCATTCACACCGAGTTCAACTACGCCTCGGCCAGCACCGACATCAACACGCCCGCATTAGAAGCCCTCGAAAAACGCCAAGGCGTGTGCCAAGACTTTGCGCACATCCTCATCGGATGCTTGCGCACACAAGGCTTGGCGGCACGCTACGTGAGCGGCTATTTGGTAACTGAAGTGCCCGAAGGCCAAACCCGTCTGATTGGCAGTGATGCCTCGCATGCATGGGTGTCGGTGTATGTGCCCGATGTGCGCGAAGACGGCACGCTCGCCACCCAAGGCCAATGGTTTGACCTCGACCCCACCAACGACCGCTGGGGCTTGCTCTCACCCGGCATTGACTACGTCACCCTCGCCACAGGGCGCGACTATGGCGATGTGTCGCCGGTACGCGGGGTGATTCATGGTGGAGCGAGTCACACCCTCGACGTGGGGGTGACAGTGCAGCCCGCTTCAGAGTTGAAACAGCCCCTGTCAATTGTCAGAAAGACTAGTGAAGACAATTGAGGGATGTTTGAACGTCTCGTCTACCACTCCAAAGCGACCCAAGAGTTTGGCTCACTGGGTCTTTTCAAGCTGCTCACCGAAGCACAGTTGCGCAATGAGCAACTTCAAATCACGGGACATCTGCTGTTCTTAAACGGCGAGTTCACGCAATGCCTAGAGGGCCCACCCGCCCACATCGAGCAAGTCTGGCAAAGTATTCAACGCGACCCACGTCACCATGAAGTGCAGCTCTTGGCACGCCACAGCACCGACGAGCGACGCTTTGCTGAATGGAGCATGGCGTTTTCGACCCACAGCTCTTTTTACGTGCACGGCATGCGTGGCTTTTTCCCAGTCGACGAGGCAGGAGAATCACCCTTGGTATCGCTGTGCGCCATCTAAATGAGTGCTCAACGCTTCTTAAAATTTCGCTTATTCGAATAAAGAACTTTTTCTCATGAACGTTTACGACCAACTCCAAGCCTTGAACATCACCCTGCCCCCAGTGGCTGTGCCTGCTGCTGCCTATGTACCGTTTGTGCAAACAGGCAACTTGGTATTTTTGAGCGGCCACATTGCCAAACAAGACGGCAAGGTGTGGACTGGCCAACTGGGCAAAACCATGCAAACCGCTGAGGGCGCGCAGGCCGCACGCGCTGTGGCGGTTGACCTGTTGGGCACGCTACACGCCGCCGTGGGCGACTTGAACAAAGTCAAGCGCATTGTCAAAGTCATGAGCTTGGTCAACTCGAGCCCCGACTTCACCGAACACCACTTGGTCACCAACGGATGCAGCGAACTCATTGGCCAAGTGTTTGGCGACAAAGGTGCACATGCGCGCAGCGCGTTTGGCGTGGCGCAACTGCCTTTGGGTGCGTGCGTGGAGATCGAGCTGATTGCCGAACTGGCTTAACGCCAGTTAGATCAGCGCAAGGCCGCTGCGCAAGCTTTGAACTGGGCCATGGGTGGCTCAGTTTCTTTGCCTGAAGGGCCAAACTTCGAAAGGTCCACCACGACCGCTGGTTGCTTGGTGACAAGAGGAAACAGCAAGCTGAGGTTCTTCGCCTCATCGCTCACCCAGCTTTGCAGCTCGTGCTTCTTGGTGTCTTTGTATTCAGCGCACACATGGCCTTTTTTGCACTTGTGCTTGCGTTCAGAAAAGCGCCTCACACTCACGTCTTCCACGCCGAGCTCGATACGCGGCAAGGGAAATGGTTTGACATCTTTACCGCCCAGCGTGAGTTGATGGTTTTGCCCCACCACCGTCACCACCATGTCTTTGCCTTTTTCGCGCTGGGCAATCACTGAGCCGGTAAATGCAAACTGGGTGTGCTTTTTGTTGAACTTGCTGGTGTACACATGCATCAGCGTGAGCTGACAGCTGGGCTCTTTTTTGTTCTTTTTGTTTTCTTTGAACACCATGCGCGAGGCGTCACCCGCCATCTTGGGCGATTGAGCTTGACGTGCCGCATGCGCTGGCCAGGCAAACACAAGGGCACAAAGGCATGCGCCCAAAAATGCGCGATAAGCAGCCAGAGCCCCACGGCTCTGGACCTTGGACGACCAGCGCATCAATCTGACGTGAAGATGCCACTGACGCTGTGTAACTGCTCGAGCGCCAAACCGCAACCACGTGCCACGCAAGTCAGCGGGTCTTCGGCAATGAGGACGGGTAAGCCTGTTTCTTCTGAAATCAAACGATCGAGGTCGCGCAACAAAGCGCCACCACCGGTGAGCATGATGCCGCGCTCGGCAATGTCTGAACTGAGTTCAGGCGGCGTGCTCTCCAAAGCGATTTTGACCGTCGACACCAAGTTGTTGAGTGTGTCCGTCAAGGCTTCTAGGATTTCAGTGGAGCTGATGACAAAGCTTTGTGGCACGCCTTGGCTGAGGTTGCGGCCCGTGATCTCCATCTCCATCACCTCCCCAGTGGGGAAGGCGCTGGCAATTTCCTTTTTGATGCGTTCAGCGGTTTGTTCGCCAATGAGCATGCCAAAGTTGCGACGGATGTAGTTGACGATGGCCTCGTCAAATTTGTCGCCACCGATGCGCGCGCTGTGCTTGTAGACCATACCGCCCAAAGACACGATGCCCACCTCGGTGGTGCCGCCACCAATATCGACCACCATGGAGCCGCATGGCTCGGTCACGGGCAAACCTGCACCAATGGCTGCGGCCATGGGCTCTTCAATCAAGTACACCTCAGACGCCCCCGCGCCGAGCGCTGACTCACGAATCGCACGACGTTCCACTTGGGTCGAGCCGCAGGGCACACAAATCACAATGCGAGGGCTAGGCTTAAACAGCATGTGCGGATGCGCCAGCTTAATGAAGTGCTTGAGCATGACCTCGGTCACTGTGAAGTCGGCAATCACGCCGTCTTTCATCGGACGAATCGCCTCAATGCCCGTGGGTACGCGACCGAGCATGGCTTTGGCTTCGTTGCCCACAGCCAGAACAGAAGTTTTGCCGTTGAATTTGCCTTCTTTTTTGATCACCACCACCGAAGGTTCATCCAGAACAATGCCTTCCTCCTTGGTATAGATGAGCGTATTGGCGGTACCCAAATCAATGGCAATGTCGGTGGAGAAAAATTTGGTAAATCTAGAAAACAAAATAACCTCGCGGGAAGGAGTAATCGCGCGAAATTATCAGTAATTTGTCAGATTCAGTCCATACACCGCAAGGCGTACAAAAACGTCAATTTATTATGAAAATAACTAATTAGCGTACAAACAAAAAGGGCGCCATCAAGGCGCCCTTCTAAAAACAAGATGGATCAGGCTTTCAGAGCGCGAAATCCAGAGTACATGCGCGAGGCAGGACGGCTACGCTGCTCGGCCTCTTGGGCCAACTGGGCACGGAGACGATCGAAAGTTGCTTTGATGCCGGTCTTTTCGTTAGACACAATTTTGAAGCGACGCTCCACAGCAACATTAGGCGATTCGATCTGAACAACTGACTTATCCAATTGAGGCTCCTGAGAACTTTGTGGAAAATCAACGCCTGAGAGTTTCATTTGGTGGACACATTTTTAAAGAAAATTACACTCAAATTGAAAACAATGAAGTAAGTCTTTGATTTATATAGAGTTACACAATACAAAAAGATACAAAAAAACCACCCGAAGGTGGTTTTTAAAAGTCAACGAGTGGCAAAAACTTAGCGAACCACAGCGATTTGGTCGCGTTTGCCAGCCTTGAAGGTGTAAAGCGTCAAAGCGCCGTTTTTGATATCGCCCTTGGCATCAAACGAAATGGTGCCGGTCACCCCTTTGAAGCCCGTGGTCTTGGCCAACTCTGGCAAATACTTGGCAGGCTCAGTCGATTTGGCGCGCTGCATGGCATCCACCATCACGTAGACCGCGTCATACACATAAGGCGAATACAGCTTCACATCGTCGTTGAAGCGTTTTTTGAATTTAGCACCAAAGTCGTCCATGCCTTTTTTCAGCGCGCCATCCACGCCACCCGCTTCAGCACACACCACTTGGCCGTCGGCCATGGCGTCGCCAGCGAGTTTGATCATCTCGTTGGTACAAATGCCATCGCCACCCATGAACTTGGCTTTGATGCCGAGTGACTTCATTTGTTTCATCATCGGGCCGCCCACCGCGTCCATGCCGCCAAAGAAGATGATGTCTGGTTTCTTGCCCTTGAGCGTGGTCAAGATGGGCATGAAGTCAGTGGCTTTGTCGGTGGTGAACTCATGGCCCACCAAATTACCGCCAGCAGCCTTGACCGCTTTTTCAAACTCTTCGGCCACGCCTTGGCCGTAGGCGGTGCGATCATCGATCACGGCAATGGTTTTGCCTTTGAGCTCATTCACCGCATAGCGACCTAAGGTGCCACCCAAGTGGACGTCGTCAGCCACCACTCGGAAGGCTGTTTTGTAACCTTGACGGGTGTACTTGGGGTTGGTGGATGAGGGGGAAATTTGAGGAATGCCTGCGTCGCTGTAAATTTTGGAAGCAGGAATGGTCGTGCCTGAATTCAAGTGACCAATCACGCCACTGACTTTGGCGTCAACCAGTTTCTGCGCAGCAGCTGTGCCTTGTTTCGGGTCAGCAGCGTCATCTTCTGCCACCAGCTCGAGCTTGACTTTTTTGCCGTTGATGCTCACACCCTTGGCGTTGAGCTCCTCAATGGCCAAGCGAGCGCCCCACTCGTTGTCTTTACCCAGATGGGCAATCGCGCCACTGACTGGTCCCACATGGCCAATTTTGACCACTTGGTCTTGCGCCATGGCCACGCTGCTGATAACAGCCAGAGTTGCAACGGCTGTCAATTTAAGAGAGAGATGCATGCAAGAACTCCTAAGGTGAAAAAAATGTGAGAAAAAATCAGGGCGAAGTTTCCTTCAACTTCAAATCATGCCGCGTGATGGAATACCCGCGATCGGCGTAGTGCTTCCATCGCTGACGCGCCAACTGGCGGTCTTCCTCGTCCAAGCTCACCACTTCGATGGTGCGCTCAAACCGCTCGTAGCCAGCGGGCACCTCGGCTCCCAAATTCAAGAGCACTTGATGGTGCGGCAGCTCCGGTCCGCCTTCAATCTTGGCGGCTAGCACCACGGGCGAAGCCATCAACTGCTCAGCAGGGCTGCCAGCACGGCAATGCGCCACAAACTCGTGAGGGGCAAAGGTCCAAAGCAAGGTATCCAGCGCTTGTAGCGATGCAGACTCACCCGTCACGACAACACGTGCCCCACTGGCTACGGCCTTGCGCAACAAGCGACAGGCATAGGCCAGTTTGTCAGGCGCGTTGAAATGAAAAGCAATTTCGGTCATCGAGAGCTTCAAGTCTGCCGATCAAGCCTTGCCAGCACGACCTGCTGACTTACTCGCTACAGCGCCCACCAAATATTGCAGCAACAAACCGACTGGACGGCCCGTTGCGCCTTTGGCCGCACCGCTTTTCCAGGCAGAGCCCGCGATATCCAAATGTGCCCATGGGTAGTCTTTGGCAAAACGCTGCAAGAACTTAGCCGCTGTGATGGAGCCGCCATCGCGCCCTGCCACATTGGCCACATCGGCAAAGTTGGACTTGAGGCCTTCGGCGTATTCCTCGTCTAAGGGCAAGCGCCAGCAAGGGTCGAGTGCAGCTTCGCCTGCTGCAAACAAAGCGTTGGCCAAATCGTCGCATGGCGAGAACAAACCGCTGCGCACATGGCCGAGCGAAATCACACAAGCGCCTGTGAGCGTGGCGATGTCAATCACAGCGCGGGGTTTGAAGCGTGCAGCGTAAGTCAGGGCATCACACAAAATCAAGCGACCTTCAGCATCGGTGTTGAGCACCTCAATGGTTTGACCGCTCATGCTGGTGATGACGTCACCGGGCTTCAAAGCCGTGCCGTCAGGCATGTTCTCGCAGGTGGGAATGAGGCCCACCACGTTGATGGCTGGCTTCAAGTGCGACAAGGCCTCAAACGTGCCCAGCACACTGGCGGCACCGCACATGTCAAATTTCATCTCATCCATGCCAGGCCCTGGCTTGAGCGAAATGCCGCCAGTGTCGAATGTGATGCCCTTGCCCACCAACACCGTCGGAGCTTCAGACTTGGCTGCGCCCGTGTATTGCAACACGATGAAGCGCAAAGGCTCCACCGAACCACGGGCCACAGCGGCGAAGGAGCCCATACCGAGTTTTTCAATCTCTTTGGGGCCGAGCACTTGGCACTTGATGCCAGCTTTTTTGCCCAAGTCTTGGGCTACTTTGGCCAAGTGTGTGGGCGTGGCGTGGTTGGCAGGACGGTTGCCCCACTCTTTGGCCAGCGACACGCCAGCGACTTGGGCCTTGGCCCATTCGAAAGCAGCTTTGGCAGCTTTGGTTTTTTCGGCTGTGGGCAATGCCAGCACCACACGCTTGAGTGTGGATGCTTTGGCAGAGGGTTTGGTAGCGGTGTACACGTAGCTCGCATCGGCCACGGCTTGGGCGGCGGCTTGCATGCGTTGGTCTGCCGCATCGGTCAAACAAATGGTGAGGTGTGCCGGCTTAGCCGCCTTCACAGCGCCAACCGCAGCACTCACAGCTTTGCGCACCTGCGCAGCAGTGCCGTCGCCAGATGACACCAACACCACGCGCGAGGCACTCACGCCTTGGGGTTGCCACACGGTCAGCAGTTTGGCGGGGCTGTCATCCAAGTCGCCGCTTTTACGGGCCTCGGAAATAAGTTGCGCCAAAACGCTTTTGCTGGGCTTGTCCTTGGCAGATACCAAGATAATCAGTGCATCTGTTTTCTGGGCTGCTGCTGCGTGTAAATCTAGGGTCTTGAGCTCGAAGTTCATAATTGCGGTTTTCCTCTGTCGCTGATGTTATTCCATTCCTCTATTCGTAAAGAGCTGGCCCGCAGTTTTGGCGCCACCCTCATCGTCTTACTCACCATTGTGATGACGATGATGCTCATCCGTACGTTGGGGCAAGCGTCCAGTGGGAGTGTCAACCCCGCTGAAATCAGCTTGGTGATGGGCTACACCATGCTGGGCCACTTACCCACCGTACTCACCATGTGCCTGTTTATCTCGGTAGTCGGCACTTTGTCGCGCATGTACCTTGAGAGCGAAATGGTCATTTGGCTGGTCAGTGGTCGGGGCATTCGTTCTATCTTGGCGCCTATATTCAGATTCGCTTGGCCTGTCCTCATTGCCGTAGGCGTGCTGGTCTTGTTTGTTTGGCCATGGTCAAACCAGCGCGTGAGTGAACTCAAAGACCGATTCGAGCGACGTGGTGACTTAGAGCGCGTCGCTCCCGGTCAGTTTCAAGAATCAGCCAATGGGCTGCGCGTGTTTTTTGTCGATAAAGAGAGCCTGGACACCAAAGAGGCAAAAAACGTTTTCATTTCTTCAAGCGACCATGGCAAGCAAGCCATGACATCGTCTAAGAGCGGACAGATTGAAATCATCAAAGACGAGCAGTTTCTAATTTTGAACAACGGACAGCGTGTCGAACAGGTTGTGGGGAGCCAAGAACTCAAAATTAGCCACTTCAGAGAATATGGCACGCACATCAGTGAGTCCGTACAAGACACCAACATGCCACCGGCCAAAGCAACCACCAGCTTGGGACTGATTCAATCCCCCACCCCACGCAATCTCGGTGAATTGGCTTGGCGCTTGGGGCTTGTCTTTGCGGCATTTAATTTATTGGTAATTGGTCTGGCCATTACCAGCGCCAATCACCGTGTGGGCCGAGGCGGCAATTTGGCCTTGGCCTTGTTTGCATTTGTGGTTTATTACAACTTCATCAACCTCAGCCAAAGCTGGATCGGCTCTGGCAAATTTCAGTTCGTCTCGCTCCTGATGGTTTTACATGGTGGCGTGTTTATTGTGGCGATGATCTGGCTCGCCGCAAGACACAACAACTGGAGCTGGCAACAACTGTTTCGACGCCCAACCCGAGAGGCGACCCAGCCATGAAAACACTGCGACGACTTGTTTACGGCGAGGTTCTGATTGCTGTCGCCTTCGTGTCGGCCTGTTTCTTGGCCTTGTTTTTCTTTTTTGACTTTGTCGACGAGCTGCAAAACGTTGGCAAGAACAACGGTGTTTACGAGCTCAAGCATGCTTTCATGTATGTGCTGCTGCTCATGCCAAGCCGCTTGTATGACTTGCTGCCGATCTCGGTACTGATAGGCACCATCTTCGTCATGGCGCGGCTGGCCCAAAGCTCAGAATTCACCATTTTGCGCACCAGTGGCCTTGGCCCCACATTGGCGCTGCGTAATTTGATGGGCTTGGGCCTTGGCTTTGTGGTGCTCACCTTTGTGGTGGGCGACTACATCTCTCCACTGTGTGACCGTTACAGCCAACTGTTGAAATCTCAATACCTTGGCACCGAAATTCGTGTGGGTCAAACGGGTGCATGGCTACGTGAAACACATGAGGACCGAAAAATCTTTGTCAACATCAGCGCGCTCTCGCACGAAGGTCATCCCAAAGGTATTCGGGTGTTTGAATTTGATGCCGATGGCAACTGGGTGGCACTGACCAAAGCCAACCGCGCTGACATCTTGAGCGACGACACCTGGACACTGCACCAAGTTGAGCGTAACCAGCTCAAAGATGAAAGCACCTTGGCGCGCGAACATGTCGCTCAACAGCGCTGGCCGACTGACATTTCAGCCGAGATGATTTCCGTCGCGCTGCTCAAGCCCAACCGCATGCGCACAATTGACTTGTTTCAGTACATCCGTCACTTGAGTGCCAACAACCAAACCACCCAACGCTTTGAAATTGAGTTTTGGAAAAAAGTGTTTTATCCGCTCAGCTGTTTGGTCATGGTGGTGCTAGCGCTCCCCTTTGCCTACTTGCATTTCCGCAGCGGCAACATTGCCAGCCATGTGTTTGGCGGCGTGTTGGCAGGCATTAGCTTTTTCTTGCTCAACAACGTCTCAAGCTATGTGGGCAATATCAATGCGTGGGCTCCGTGGTTTGCAGCCGCAGCGCCCGGGCTGCTCTACTCTCTTGCTTCGCTAGCCGCCTTTGGCTGGCTGGTCGTTCGCCAATAAATTCATGCACGCCATCATTTTGTTCGCCCACGGCTCGCGAGATCCGCTCTGGCACAAGCCCATTCAGGCGGTGGCCGAGCGCATTACCCAGCGTTCGCCCAACACGGTGGTGCGCTGCGCCTATCTTGAGCTGACCGAACCCGACTTGCCCCATGTGGCGAACACTTTGGTGGCCGAAGGGGCAACCAACCTGTGTGTCGTCCCTATGTTCTTAGGCGTGGGGCGTCACGCCCGTGAAGATTTGCCTGAACTCATCACCGCTTTAAAAGCGGCTCACCCAAACGTTGACATCCGTTGCCAGCCTGCAGTGGGCGAACAAGCCGCCTTGCTCGACTTGTTGGCCGATATTGCGTTGGGCCGAGCCAACAACGACAACTGAAAACCAAAAAATCCGCGCAAAGCCTTTAAATATCAAGGCATAAAGAAACGAATAGTTAGATGCGCAGGGCATAATGAGCCGGCAAATTACACCGCCACGCCATGAACCTCCACCAGTTCCGATTCGTCCAAGAAGCCGTTCGACGCAACCTCAACCTCACCGAGGTGGCCAAGTCGCTGCACACGTCACAGCCAGGCGTTTCTAAGGCCATCATTGAACTGGAAGAAGAGCTCGGTATCGAAATCTTCTCACGCCACGGCAAGCGTTTGAAGCGCGTGACCGAACCTGGCCAACACGTCTTGCGCAGCATCGAAGTCATCTTGCGCGAAGTGGGCAACTTGAAACGCATTGGCGAACAATTCAGCGCCGAAGACAGCGGCACCTTGTCTATCGCCACCACCCACACACAAGCCCGCTATGTGTTGCCCGTCCCCGTGGCCAAGCTGCGCGAGACCTACCCCAACGTGAACATCAGCCTGCACCAAGGTGCGCCCGCGCAAGTGGCACAAATGGTGATGGACGAAGTGGCCGAAATTGGCATTGCCACCGAATCCCTCTCTGAGTACCCCGAACTTGTCACCCTGCCTTGCTACGAGTGGGAACACATGTTGGTCATCCCCAAGTCTCACCCACTCGCGGGCAAAGTGCGCATCTCGCTGGAAGATTTGGCAGCCGAGCCCATCATCACCTACCACCCCTCCTTCACAGGCCGCACCCGCATTGACAAAGCCTTTGCCGCCAAAAACCTGACCCCACGCATTGCGCTCGAAGCGATTGACTCTGACGTGATCAAAACCTATGTGCGTTTAGGTTTGGGTGTGGGTATCGTGGCCGAGATGGCTGTAAAGGACGGCTTGGACAACGACCTCGTGGCGCGCCCTGCCTCGCAACTATTTGGCAAAAACGTGGCGCGTATTGCGTTCAAACGCAGCGCCTACATTCGCCACTTTGTGTATGACTTTGCCGCGCTCTTGAGCGACCGCCTCGACCGCAACCTCATCATGAAGGCCCTTGACGGCCATCCAACTGATTTCAATATGTAAGCCCTGTGATGACCACACCGCACCTCGACACCAAGTTCCCCAACATCGGCACCACCATCTTCACGGTCATGTCGGCTTTGGCCACCGAGAAGAATGCCGTCAACCTCGGTCAAGGCTTCCCCGACTTTGACTGCGACCCTAAGCTGGTCAACTGCGTCACCGACGCCATGACACACGGCCTCAACCAGTACCCGCCCATGACCGGCGTGGCCGCCCTGCGCGAAGCCGTGGCCGACAAAATTGAAGCGCTCTACCAACACCGCTACAACCCCACCAGCGAAATCACCATCACGGCAGGTGCCACACAAGCTATTCTGAGCATCATCTTGGCCGTGGTGCGTGCAGACGATGAAGTGATCGTGCTTGAGCCCTGCTACGACAGCTATATCCCCAACATCGAGATGGCTGGCGGCGTGGCTGTTCGCGTACCGCTCACTCCTGGCACCTTCCGCCCCGACTTTGACAAAATCGCAGCAGCCATCACGCCCAAGACACGTGCCATCATCGTCAACAGCCCACACAACCCCAGCGCCACCGTGTGGACACGGGAAGAAATGCTCAAACTGCAAGAGCTGCTCGCCCCGACCAATATCGTGCTTATCAGTGATGAGGTCTACGAACACATGGTCTACGCCCCACTGCAACACCTCAGTGCCTCTAGCTTTGCTGGCTTGGCGGAGCGTGCGTTCATCGTCTCGAGCTTTGGCAAAACCTTTCACGTCACGGGCTGGAAAATTGGCTACGTGGCTGCCCCTGCGGCTTACAGCGCAGAGTTTCGCAAAGTGCATCAGTTCAACGTGTTCACCGTCAACACCCCTGTGCAACACGGCTTGGCGGCTTACCTCAAAGACCCACAGCCCTATTTGCAACTGCCAGCTTTTTATGCCGCCAAACGCGACTTGTTTCGCCAAGGTTTGGCACACACCAAGTTTGAATTGCTGCCGTCAGAGGGCAGCTACTTTCAGTGTGTGCGCATCGACAAATTAGGTGTTCCTGAAAAAGACCTGAGCGAAGCCGACTTCTGCAAATGGCTCACCACCGAAATTGGCGTTGCTGCCATTCCCCTCTCGGCTTTTTACGCCGACGGGTTTGACCAACGCGTGGTGCGTTTTTGCTTCGCCAAACAAGATGAAACTTTAAAGCTAGCGCTGGGTCGTTTGGCTCGTTTGTAAATACACCGTTATGAAAGTCATCGTCGTTGCCAACCCCAAGGGGGGTGCAGGTAAATCCACTCTGTCCACCAACATCGCGGGCTACTTTGCCAGCCAAGGCCACAACGTCATGTTGGGTGATGCAGACACTCAACAGTCGTCCAAACTCTGGTTGCAACAGCGCCCCGATGTGCTGCCCAAAATTTCAACCTGGGAATATGAAGCCGACCTAGTGCTGACCGCCAAACCTCCCCAAGGCACCACCCACGTGGTGATTGACACGCCGGGGGGCATCCACGGCTGGCGACTCAAAGAAGTGATTCTGAGGGCGGACAAAGTCATCGTGCCCGTCATGCCCAGCTTGTTTGACATGCAGGCCACGCAAAACTTCTTGTTGCAACTCGTCAACATCACCCAAGGCCTGCCCACCGATGTGCGCGTCATTGGCAACCGCGTGGATGCACGCACCATCTCGGCCAGCAATTTACGCAAATTTGTCGAGTCACTCGACGTACAAGTGCTCAGCTATTTGCGCGACACCCAGTACTACCTGCACATGGCTGCGCATGGTTTGTCGTTGTTTGACCTCACGCCTTCCAAAGTCGCCAAAGACTTGGAACAATGGCAGCCCATTTGCGAATGGCTCGATGCAAAGTAGCAGCCTGCCCACCCTGTGCATCGTCAGTCCTGCCTTGGCCAATGCCAACAACGGTAACTGGCAAACAGCCCAGCGCTGGGCGCGAATGCTGTCGGGTCAGTATCGAACCCGCATCAGCACAACATGGCCCGATGGGCAAGATGCCGATATGTTGCTGGCGCTACACGCCAAACGCTCTGCCTCATCTGTCGCAGCCTTCGCACAAGCGCACCCCACACGCCCTTTGGTCCTAGCACTGACGGGCACTGACCTGTACCACGACATTCACCACCACGCCGATGCGCAACATTCGCTACTACTGGCGCACGCCCTCATCGTCTTGCAAGACCTTGGCTTGGCCGAGCTACCTCAAGCCCTGCAAAGTAAAACGCATGTGATTTACCAATCCAGCACTGCGCTGCCCAACGTGAGCAAAACCACTGCGCATTTGCGTGTGCTGATGGTGGGCCACTTACGTGACGAAAAAGGTCCACAGTGCTTGTGGGAAGCCGTGCAAACTCTGAGCGGGGACGAAGGCATTTACATTGACCACATTGGCAAAGCCCTCGACCCTGGCTTGGTCCAACAAGCCCAATATGTGGCCAGCCAATGCCCTCACTACAGGTGGCTGGGCGAGCAGACACACGCACACACTCGTCGCAGCATTCAGCGCGCTCATGTATTGGTGCATCCCAGCCGCTTAGAAGGCGGTGCGCACGTCATCATGGAGGCAGCACTCAGCGGCACACCGGTGCTGGCATCACGCATATCGGGCAACGTGGGCATGCTGGGCACTGACTATGCGGGCTACTTTGAAGTCGACCAAGCTAGCCAACTGGTGTCGTTGCTGCGCCAATGCAAACGCACACAAACACAAACCCATGGCCTGCTTGCCCAATTGACACAGGCCTGTCATGCGCGTTCAACACACTTTCAGCCCGAGCGCGAACAAGCCAGTCTCATCGCCTTGCTCGCTTCGTTTGATCCGCTTAAGCAGGACAGTCCGCTGCGTCCACTTGTTCAAACGCAATGACCCATCTGCACCGCCGTCAACTATTGGAACTCTTGGGACGCAGCAGCCTTTTGGCGTGCGTGTCATTGCCACTTCACGCGGCAGAACAAACGCACAAGACAAGCATGGGCCGCTTGGTCATCATTGGTGGCGCCGAAGACCGCCAACAAGACCGCATCATCCTGCGCAAATTTTTAGAACTCAGCGGTGGGCCTAACGCCAAAATTCGCTTGATCACCGCAGCCAGCAGCGTGCCCGATGTGGTGTGGGCCAGCTACCAAGCTGTGTTTCAAGACCTAGGTGCGCTTGACTGCGATGTGGTGCCCATGCTCACCCGCGAGGACGCCTCGAAACCCGAAGTCGTCACTCAAATTGCTGAAGCCGACGGCATCTTCATCACCGGTGGTGATCAAACCCGACTCATGACTTGCCTGTGGGAATCGCCCGCGTTTCAGGCCTTGCACCGCGCTTTCTTTTTAAACGGCGCATGCATTGGCGGCACCAGTGCAGGTGCAGCGGTCATGTCGCGCCACATGCTGGCACTGGGCACACCCACCCCCGCGCCGCGCAAAGACACGGTATCTACCGACATTGGCCTAGGGTTTGTGGCCAACGCCATCGTGGACCAACACTTCTCGCAACGCCACCGTTTGAGCCGCTTACTCTCTGCCCTCGCCCAACGCCCAGACCTATTAGGTGTCGGAATTGACGAAGACACTGCATTGATCATCGAACCGAACCAATCATCCGTTGAAATTGTGGGCAAAGGCTCTGTGACTGTGGTCGATGCGCGTCGCCTCAGAACCAACCTTGATGCGATTGAAGAAGGCGACAAGCTCGAGATGATCGGCTTGCAGCTGCATTTACTGCCTGCAGGCAAGCGCTACGTGCGGCCGCCGGGCAAATACCGCAAGCCCAGCACGGCATTTGGGGAAGCTCTAGAGCTACTCGCCAAGCCCGGCCCCATGCGTGGCTAACCGCCGCCACGCTGCATGAACAAATCAAGCCGTTGCATGAAACGTGTGCGAACCTCATCCGCGACACCGTCAAACTGGTAACTCACCTGCAAGCGAGGTAGCCGCAGCAAGGCAATGCGACGTTCAGGCAATACTTGCCAGCGAAGACACAGCACGCCTTCAGATTTCTCGTCGTTAGAGATCGTGACGTGCGCTTGCGATGTCTCGCACTGCCACACAAAGTCAGTCAATGCCGCATGTAGCCATTTCACAAACTCGTCTGCCGTGCATCCCATCTCGCGTGCGAATTGGGCGGGGTAATGCGACTGCACCGCTTAGCCGCCTGCAATGGGGGGCCAAATGGCCAATGCATCGCCCTCTTTCAAGCAAGTGCTGCCGCGCAACTCTGGGGCAATGTAATGCCCATTGACCAACACCAAATGCACCAACTGAGGCGGTAAACCAAATGGAGCCAAGATATCCAAAATGGCATCTGTCTCGGCCACCTCGAGCTCCAGCTGATTTCCCACACGTGCGTGTGCAGGCAAGTAATCGGTCAATGTGGCAAAGAGTTTGAGGGTGATTCGCATAACTCGCGCATTATGCGCGGCGACGCGCATCAGCCGCGCCACGCCAGTGGCCTTGACTTTGGGCGCTGGCCAAATAGGCCTCCACCAGCAAGGTGGGATCGCCCAGCAGTTTGTCTTTCCATTCGCCGAGGTGAATACGCCCTTCCACCAAGCCACGCATCACACCCACATGCTCGGTCCACCCCACGCTGTTGCAGCCCACCAAAACATCTCCGCTGAATTGCAAGCTCAGGTGTTTGCCATCCGCAGTGAGCGCCACATGCTCACCACCGGGCACGCCCTGCCAATTACCAAAGCTGGTGGAAATCAAACCCAAGGTGTCGAGCACGTTGATTTGCGTCACCCCCTTGAGTTCGGTGTGTTGGCCCAACATATTGAGTGCCGCCACACGTGCTTGTTCCGCAGCGTTGGGTTGAATTGCGCTCACGATGGTAGTGCCACTGACCTTGTCAAACGCCTCCGCGCAGTCACCTGCGGCATAAACACCAGGCACATTGGTTTGCAAACGTTCATCGGTCAGCACACCTTGTAAGCAGGTAATGCCTGAGTCTTTGAGGAACGCAATATTGGGCCTCACGCCGGTAGCGCTGATGACCAAATCGGCCTCGATCTTTTGCCCTGTTGACAAACGAACACTGACAGATGACGACTCACCTGGAACAATCGCCTCCACTTTGGCACCCGTGAACACCTGTACGCCTTTGCGCTCACACCAATCACGAATCATGCCGCCAGCCACGGGCCCCATCATGCGAGGCACCATCCGGTCGCCCATCTCGACCACGCTCAGCTTCACGCCACGGGTGGCCAAGGCTTCCATGATGATGCAGCCAATAAAGCCTGCGCCCATTTGCAATACGCGAGCCCCAGGTTGGGCCAGCTTTTGGATGGCTCGCGCATCCTCCAACGTCCAGCATGGGTGCACTTGTGGGCTGTCGATGCCCGGAATGGGCAACTGCACCGGACGCGAGCCGGTGGCAATCAGCAAACGGTCAAACGTCAAGCTTTGCCCGTTGTCGAGCAACACCTCACGCTTGCTTGTGTTCACGCTTTGTGCACGCGCACACACCACCTCGATGCGCAAACGCTCAAAGTGATCGTCCGACTTACGCAGGTATGTGCCCCGCTCATCCACATTGCCAATCAGCAAATACGGAATCGCCATGCGCGAGTACGGTGGCTCGTGCTCGTCACCCACCACGGTAATGCGGTCTTGCGGCGCGTGCTTGCGCAAAGTTTCTGCGGCAATCACACCCGCTGGGCCTGCGCCCAAAATCACATGATGGTGCATGACGTGCGGTCCTTACAAGCCCAAACGTTTTTTGGTGTCAGCAGTAGGGTGGCCTTCGCTGTCCCAACCACGCGCGGCGTAGTACTTGGGCAGCATCTCGGGCAGCTTGCTCACAATACCTTTACCTGGGCCGGTCTTGGCGGCTTCGGTCAACAAACGCTTGGGCAGAGAATCATCCGCCTTGGTAAAGCCCGCCGCGTTGTTGAACTCGCGCTCCATGTTCCAAATGCGCTCACCAATGTGGTTGAGGTGCTCCATCGTGAACTCCTCGCCACACGCGGCTTGCACCTGTGGCGCCACATCCGCCAATGTCCAAGCAAAGCTGGTGAAGATGCACACACCCGCAGAGTCAAATGCGGCCGTTGCGTCTTGGAAGGCTTTGACCAACTCTGGTTTGCCCTCGTGCTCTGTCGGTTCGGTTTTCACTGGAATACCCAACACCTCGGATGCAATGGTGTAACCACGCAAGTGGCAAGCACCACGGTTAGAGGTGGCATACGCCAAGCCAATGCCTTGAATCACACGGCCGTCATACGCAGGGAACTCTTGCCCCTTCACGCTCATCG
>JACCDH011517577.1_pt1 | contig 20569 bp, 16 predicted proteins | sample 7442481 | NCBI WGS metagenome assembly JACCDH01 (sample SAMN15323433, study PRJNA562643) | freshwater metagenome | isolation source: river surface water | place: USA:Blue River Watershed | collected 2017-08-15 | reverse complement strand
GGCCCGCCGAGAGGCGGGCCCCTTTTTTCTTTCGCCAGTGCCCTTGGTGCGAAAATCGCCCAGTGACTGCCCGTAGCTCAGTTGGATAGAGCAACAGCCTTCTAAGCTGTGGGTCGGGGGTTCGATTCCCTCCGGGCAGGCCAGTTTCTGCCGCTTACTTCTCCTTCAGGTCCGGCAGCGGCGCATGTGCGCTGCACCACGTAGCGGGCCGCCCGCACCACCTCACTGCCCGGTCGTCTGCATGCCCATGCGATACGCGGCGCAGATCGACAGGGGCAGTCGTCACCCCTGTTCCCGCGGTGCATCACCAGGTACGGGCAAATTGCCTCAAGCAGGACCCTCGCCTCCCCGTCCTAGAGCACCAGCCGAAGCAGTCTCCGGGCTTGTGCCCCTGCTTCGAGACGCTGCGCCGCAGCAACGGCTGATCGGGCTCCCCACCTTTTCTCGGCGGTGTTTCAAGGTGTTGTCACCGCGGGATTTTCGCGCTATGCTTAATCATGAAACAGGTTTCATTCAATGAAACTCTGGCCGGGAAGGCTCAGAGCCGTTGACTGGAACGGGTGAAGGCCTGAAGCCAGGCGCTCCATCCCCGACGAATGCCGGCGCGTCGGGTTTCAGAAGCAACCTGCCGGAGTGAGCCGTTTCTCGCCCCTACGAAGGAGACAAGATGATCCGCTTGATCAAGGCGCTCGCGCCCAGCATCCTGGCCTCTACGCTGCTGATCGCCGGCACCGCGCACGCGCAGGACGCCAATTTCCCGAACCGCCCCATCAAGCTGATCGTGGGCCTGACCCCCGGCGCCTCGTCCGACACCGTCGCGCGCGAGGTGGCCAAGGGCCTCACCGACCGGCTCAAGGTGCCGGTGGTGGTGGAGAACCGGCCTGGCGCCAACACCATCATCGCGTCGAACATGGTGGCCAAGGCGGCGGGAGACGGCTACACCTTCCTCGTCTCCAGCAGCATGAATGCGACCAATCCCTGGGTGTACGACAAGCTGCCCTATGACTACCGCAAGGACCTCAAGCACGTGGTCCTGCTCGGCGTGGCGCCGAACATGATGGCCGCCTCCTCGAAGGTGCCGTACAGCAACCTCAAGGAAATGATCGCCTATGCCAAGCGCAACCCCGGCAAGGTGTCCTACGGCTCCGCGGGTGTCGGCTCGGTGCACCACCTGCTCATGGAGATCGTGGCCAAGCGATCGGGCATCGAGGTGAACCACATCCCGTACAAGGGTGGTTCGGTGGCGATCCAGGACGTGCTGGGCGGCAACCTCGATTCCTACTTCGGCACGATTTCTTCGACCCGCAACTTCATCAACCGCGGCGAGATGAAACCGCTGTTCGTCACCAGCGACAAGCGTTCCAAGTACATGCCCCAGGTGGAGACCCTGGAGGAGAACGGGCTGGTGAACCTCAACTCCGGCTACTGGCTGGGCCTGGCTGCGCCCGCGGGCGTGCCCGACGCGATCATCCAGCGCATGAACCGCGAGGTGAACGAGGTGCTGCGCTCGCCCGAGGTGATCGAACGCCTGGAGAAGCAGGCGATCGACCCCAAGGGCGGCACCGTCGCCGAGATGGAGCGGTTCTTCGAGAGCGAGCTGGTGTTCTGGAAAGAGGCCGCGACCGCCGCCAAGGTCACCCCGATGGCCGTGCAGTGAGGCGTGCAGCGGGCGGGTGACCGCCCGCCCATGAAAAAGGGCGACTCGGGTCGCCCTTTTCTTTGGGATTGCCGGCGCCGCGGTGGTGCCGGCGGCCGGGATTTACTTCTTGTCGACGCGGAAGTGGCGGATCTTGTCCTCGTCGAGGTCCACGCCCAGGCCGGGCCGCTCCGGCGCGAACATGTGCTTGCCCTCACGGCGGATCGGCTCGGTGATGATGTCCTCGGCCAGGATCTCGTTGACGCCCACGGCGAAGGGGCCCTCCAGCAGCGGCCCCGGCCAGGCGGTGGCCAGGTGCAGCGCCGAGGCGGTGGTCACGCTCGCGCCCGGGTGGTTGCCCGGGAAGATACGCATGCCCGCGGCCGACCCGATCTCCCAGAGCTTCTTGCAGGCCCACGCTCCGCCATTCTTGGCGATCTTGGTCTGGAACACGCTGGCGGCCCGCATCGAGATGACCCGCAGCAGGTCGGCGTCGGACGACACGCATTCGTCGGCCATGATCGGCACGTTGTAGCGGCGGGCCAGCTCGGCCATGCCCTCCAGGTCGGCCGGTGGCAGCAGTTGCTCGATCGCGTCCAGGCCCAGGTGCTGGACGCGGTTCATGAACCGCAGCGCGCCGCTGAAATCCATGCCGCTGTTGCCGTCGGCGCGGATGATGATGCGGTCGCCCATCGCGCCGGCCAGGCGCTCGACCGCCTGCGCATCGCGCTCGGGGTCGTTGCCGACCTTGACGGTGAAGCTGCTGTAGCCCTCGGCCACCCGCTGCTCCACCTCCGCGATCAGCGCGTCGTGGTCCGGTACGATGCCCAGGGTGATGCCGGCGGCCACCGAGGCCTTGGAGCGGCCCCCCAGTAGCTGGTAGGCCGGCACGCCCAGGATCTTGCCTTGCAGGTCCAGCAGCGCGTCGGAGATCGGCGCCAACGCGTAGTTGGTGTTCCAGACGGTGTCCTTCAGGTCCGACAGCAGGCTGGCATGGTCGAAGGCGCATTTGCCCACCAGGCGCGGCGCGAAATGGTCGGTGATGATCGAGTCCAGGCTCTTGAGCGTCTCCCGGCTGCCCTGGCGCATCCAGGCCTGCGACTCGCCGATGCCGGTGAAGCCCCCCTCGGTGTGGATCTTGACGATCAGCACGTGGATGCCCTGGCGGGGAGCGCCGGCGGCGATCTTGAAGTTCGTGCGGAATGGCAGCCACAGCGGCACGAGTTCGACCTGCCGGATGATGCCGGCCTGGTGGCGGTCCGACTGCGGCCACGAAGCCGTGGTGCCTGCGCCGGTGGGGGTGTGCTTGCTCATGTCGGTTCCTCGAGGAAGGGGAGGGCGTGCCCTCCCGGTGGTGGGGGGCCGCGCCGCGGCCGCGGAGTCAGGGCTGGCGGGCGAGCGCGCCGTGCAGCGCGTCGACGCTCTTCGCATTCGGGAAGGCCGCGACGGCCTGCTCCAGGCGGGCCATGTCGAAGCCGGGGTTCACCGGCGTCACCAGGCCAGCGGCCTTGTCGCGGATCTCGCGCAGTGACATCGGGTTGGCGGCGGTGCCCTTGCTGTCCAGGATGCGGGCGACGCGCACTTCACCGGTGGTCAGCACCACCTCGGTGTGGGTGCCGAAATGCTCCGGGTAGGCCTGCTCGAATTCGGGATCCTCGCCCACCTCGACGATTTCGCCCCAGCGCAGTACCTCGGCGTTGTCGAGGTTGCGGGTCTCGAAGGCATCGAAGCGGTGCGGACCGAAGGCCAGGGTGGCCCCCACGGTGAAGGGCAGGCTGTACTGCGCCGCCATCGGCGTGGCGGGACGGCGGATCACATGCTGCTGCGGCAGCTTGGACGGGCCGGTCACGCGGATGGCACGGATCCGGTCGAACGGCAGCTGGAAATCCTCGGTGACTTCGCGCAGGCCGTCGATCATCGAATGCAGCAGGCGGCAGCAGGCATAGGGCTTGAGGCTGATCTCATGGATCGCCAGCTGGCCCTCGGCGAGCAGCTCGTTCGGGGACGGCGACTCGGCGTAGAGCGTGAGGAAGCCGTAGCGGCCGTCCAGGGCATGGTGCGGCGCCTCGATGCCCGCCATCGAGAACTGGGCAGCGATCACGCCGTTCTGGGCGCCATAGCCGGCATGCACCCGCTTGACCTCGGCGCCGACCGCCTCCTGCGAGAACTGCATCGAGCCCGCGGTGAGCGACAGGGCGTGCCCCCAGGCCCGCGAGATGCCGGTGGCGTCCAGACCATAGAGCTTGGCGGCGGCGGTGGCGGCGCCGAACACGCCGAAGAGGGGAGTCGGGTGGTAGCCGGCGGCGATGACGCGGTTGGCGCCCGCGGCGCGCCCCAGGCGTGCGATGACCTCGTAGCCGGCGGTCACCGCGGCCAGCACCTCGCGCGGGCTCGAGCCGCATTCGGCCGCGACCGCCAGCGCCGCGGAGAACACCACCGAGCCGGGGTGGCTCATCGAGCCGTCATGCGTGTCGTCCAGCTCGAACGAGTGGGCGGCTGCGCCATTGACCATGGCCGCGATCTGGGCGGCCACCTGCAGGTCGCTGGCAATCACCTGCGAACGCCCGGTGCCCTGGAACGTGCGGGCCCACTGGTGCAGCGAGCGGATCCAGGGCCGGTCGGCCCCTCCGTAGGTGACGCCGCAGTAGTCCAGCAGCAGGCGATGGAGTTGCTCGACATCCGCTGGCTTGAGTGTGTCGGGCGTGCAGCGCGCGGCCCAATGGGCCAGGCCCTGGGTGCGGTCGGGGGTCTCGGCTGGGTTCAAGGGCGGCTCCGGTGAAGTGGGGGCGAGGCGGTCCGCAGAATGCCCATGAGTTCATTCAACGAACTTAGTTTCATTGGGTGATTTTCGGTGCGAATGGAGCGCTTGTCGAGTGGCTTTTTCGGAGTGAATACTTTGGGAGGTGCGCCTGTGCTGGCGCGCCGCCCTTCAGCGCGTGCCGACGCTGGCGCACACCGCGCCGGCCACCACCAGCAGGATCGCCAGCCGCTCCCGCCACGGGGTTCGCTCGCGCAACAGGCGGTGCGAGACGAAATAGCTGAACACCACCTCCGCCATCCCGACGATCCGCACGTCGGTGGCCGGGCGCAGCACGTAGGCGAGGAACCAGCACAGCGAGGCCACCGCGCCTGCCGACCCGGCGGTGAACGACAGCCGCCACGAGCGGACCACCGCCCGCAGCGCCTCGCGATCGCGCAGGGCGAGGTAGCCGCCCATTGCGGCCGACTGCCCCAACTGCGCGAGGCACACGCTCCAGGCGGCGACCACCATCGGGGACTGGCCCAGGCGCTCGAGCTCCAGCCCGGCGGCCCGGTAGCCGACGGCCGCCATCGCGTAGCAGCCGCCGGTGGCGATGCCCAGCACCGCCGTCGCCAGCACGTCGCGCGCCTGCGCGCTGCCGGGCGCCACGCCCTCGCCCCGGTACAGGAGCGTCACGCCGGTCAGGGCCAGCACCATGCCGGCGATGGTGAGCACGGTGGGCAGCTCCGCGAGGAACAGGGCGGCGAACACGGCGACCTGCACCACCTCGGTCTTCGAATAGGTGACCGCCACCACGAAGCTGCCGCGTCGCATCGCGGCGATGAAGAAGGCGCTGCCGCCGGCGTGGACGGCGGCGCCGATCCCGAGCCAGAGGAAGTACTTCAGCGAGAAGGTGGGCACGCCCGACGCGGGTCCGGCCAGGTTCAGGGCCACGATGGCGAGCCCGGCGAAGGGCAGGCCGTAGAGGAACCGCGCCAGCGCGGCGCCGACCGGCCCGGTGTCGGCCGCGAGCGAACGCTGGGCGGTGTTGCGGACGGTCTGCGTCAGTGCCGCGAGCAGCACCACCGGGATCCAGAGCCACGCGGCATCGGCCAGCACCGCTCAGGCCTTGCGCGTGCGGTACTGGCGGAAGTCCGGTTTGCGCTTCTCGAGGAAGGCGGTGATGCCCTCCATGTTCTCGGTGTTGCCGTAGATCGAGGCGAGCAGTTCCGACGTCGGAAAGTAGGAGCCGTAGAACTCCTGGTCGGAGCCAGCATTGAGGGCAAGCTTGGCGATCCGGATGCTCTGGGGGCTCTTGTCCAGGATGTCCTCGCACAGGGCCTGCACCGTGGCGTCGAGGTCTTCGGCCTTCACCACCTCGTTGATCAGGCCCATGTCCAGCGCCTGCTGCGCGGTGTAGAGGCGGCAGGTGTAGAGCATCTCGCGTGCCTTGCGCTCGCCGACATAACGCGCCAGCAGCTGGCAGGCGCCCCAGATCGGCACGCTGCCCACCCGCGGGCCGGTCTGACCGAACTTCGCATCCTCGCTGGCGACGGTCAGGTCGCAGAACAGGTTGATCTCGTTGCCGCCGCCGACGCAGAAGCCCCGCACCTTGGCGATGATCGGCTTGTCCATCATGCGCATGACCGACGACAGCGCGAACAGGCGCCGCATGTGCTTGCGCCCGACTTCTGGCACGCGCGCCTGCTGGTCGCGGATGTCGCCGCCCGAGCAGAAGGCCTTGTCGCCGGCGCCGGTGAGGACCACCACGCCCACGGTCGGATCGTCGGCGGCCTGGTGCATGGCGGCGGTGAGTTCCTCGTAGGTGCGGGGACGCACGGCGTTGCGCACCTCCGGGCGGTTGATCACGATGGTGGCGATGCCGTCTTTGGCGGTGTAGAGGATGTCCTGGAATTCCACGGTGCGTTCCTGTGAGGGGAGGGAGGTGGTGGGGGTGTTTTCAGTCTAGCGGCCGGGCCCTTGCGGCTTCGTCGCGGCCCGGGGGTGCGTCCGGTGCGCGGGGTGTCCATGCGAGCGGGCCGGCGCAGGGTGCGCCGATCAGCGTGCCGATGCGGGCCGGCGTGGCCGACAGGCGCATGGGCGAGCCGAACACCTCCCAGGACCGGCCTTCCGGGTCGGTGCGGGTGACGATCAGCTCGCGGGCAAGGGTCTGGGGGTGCGTGCAGGCCTCGGCCACGGTCGAAGGCGGCGGTGAAGCCGGTGGCGGCGCCTCGACCGGCCGGCCCGCTGCCGGGTTCCACAGCGATTGCGTCATCCACGCGGCGACATCCTGCATCGAGATGTCGATCATGCCGCCACGTCCGGTGCGCTCGCGCCGCGCGAGGGCGGCCAGGATGGCGAGGAAGCCGGTTTCTCCGCCGGCGATGTCGGCGGTGGAGATGCCGGTCTTCAAGGGCACGTCGCCCGAGCGGGTCGCGTCCATCATGCCGGACATGGCCTGGATCACGGTGTCCACCGCGGGCCGGCCCTCATAGACCGAGCGGACGCCGAAGCCGGAAATCGCGCAGTACACCAGCTGGGGGTTGATCTGCGCCAGCCGCTGCGGGCTGAAGCCCAGGCGGGCCAGGGTGCCGGGCTTCATGTTCTCGACGAGCACGTCGGCCTCGGCCAGGAGGGCCGCCAGTCGCTGCGCGCCTGCTGCATCGCGTAGGTCCAGCGCCAGGCTGCGCTTTGAGCCGTTGCTCGCGACGAAGAAGTGCGAGACGCCCTCGCGCAGCGGCGCCCACGAGCGGGCGCTCTCGCCCTCGGGCGGTTCGATCTTGATCACGTCGGCACCGAAGCTCGCAAGGTGCCGCGCCGCCAGGGGCGCGGTGGTGAGCTGGCCGATCTCGACCACGCGCAGGCCGGCCAGGGCAGGGACGCCGGCCTGCGGGCCGGCGCCCGGGGCCACCGGCACCGGCCGGCGCGCGGGGAGCGTGAGGCGCGTCACAGGCTGCGCCTGCGGAATCGCCGGCGAGGGCGGCCGGGCATCGTCGAGCCGGATGAAAGCGCCCGTGACCTGGACCGGCCGGCCCGTCGACGGGTCGGTCACCTGGCGCACGGTTTCCCGCAGCGCGAGGTTCGGCTCCTGCGCCAGGCCGGCGACGGGCACGATGCCCCCGCAGGGAATGCCTTGAGCCCCGAGCAGGCCGCCGACCGTCTCCAGCGCCAGCCCGCGCGTCCATGCCGCGATGCGCGCGTCGATGGCCTCGCGGTGCGAGAGGCGATCGCGCAGCTCGGCGTACCGCGTGTCCTGCGCCAGCGCCGGGTCCACCATCTGCGCGATGCGGCGCCACTGGGCGTCGTTGGTGGAGCAGATCAACACCCAGCCGTCCGCGGTCGGGTAGGCATTCCAGGGCACCGCCATGCCGTGACCGTTGCCCAGACGGCGTGGCTGCAGGCCTGCCAGGTGCGCCGGCATGAAGGTGGTGAGCGCATTGATGCCCACGTCGTACAGCGCCACCTCGACGCGCTGGCCGCGGCCCTCGCGCCGCTGCACGTGCAGCGCGGTGGCGATCGCGCCGGCGGCATACAGGGCCGCCGACATCTCGAGCACCGGCACGCCCACGGGCGTGGCCGGCCCGTCAGGCAGGCCGGTGGTGACGAGCACGCCGGTGAGGGCCTGCAGCGTCCGTTCGTCTGCGGGCTGGCCGGCGAGCGGGCCGCTCGAGCCGAAGGCCGTGATGTCGCAGACGATGGGGCAGTGCGCCACCGCCTCGGCCCATTCGGCCGGCAGGGCGCCATCCACGTCGGGGCTGGCGATCACGACATCGCAGGCATCGATCAGTGCAGTCACGGCCGCCACATCGGACGCCGAGGCCGGGTCTGCGACGATGCACTGCTTGCCGGCCAGGGCCGAGACCCGGTCGCGCCACTTGTGGGCCACGGCCCCGGCGCCAGCATGCGGCTGCAGCACGTACACGGTGGCGCCCAGGTCGGCCAGCATGCGGCCGCAGGCGCCCGCCGCGATGCGGCTGCCCATTTCCAGTACGTTCAGGCCCGAATAGGGCAGGTCAGACATCTCGGTGCTCCCGCCATCCCGAAAGTTTCATTGAACAAAAGCAGTTTCATCCAGTAGAATATCCGAAACCACTCGTTCTGGGAATGATGTTGACTCGGATCTTCGGTCCCCTCCAGTACGCGGCCGGCCTGGCTTACCGGGTCACCGGCACCGGGCCGACGCTCGTGCTGCTGCATGGCGGATCGGGTTCGCGCAATCACTGGACGCGCAACGTGCCCGGTCTCGCGCCGCATGTGCGCGTGGTCACGCTGGACCTGCCGGGCTTCGGTGAATCCTCGGCGCCGCCCGAGGACATGGAGGCGCCCGACTACCTGGACTGGGTGGCCGATTCGCTGCAGGCCTTTCTGGGGCAGACGCCGGTGTTCCATCTGGCGGGCTTCAGTTTTGGCGGTGCGGTCACCGCGGCGGTCGCGGCCATTCTCGCCCGGCGCGGACGGCCGCCCGCGGCCTTCTCCCTGGTGAGCCCCGCCGGCTTCGGCCGTCCGGTCGGGCGCACCGTGCAACTCGAGCGGATCGACCGCGGGCCCGAGGCGTCCGAGGCCTCGATCCGCGCTGCCACCGCACGCAACCTCGGCCGCTGGATGCTGTCCCGGGAGCCGTTGGCCGACGATCCGGCGGTGGACATGCACCTGCAGAACCTCGCGCGCGCGCGCTTCGACAGCCGCCAGATCAGTTACCGGGATTCCCTCCTGCAGGACCTGCAGGCAGCTGGTCGGCCGGCGCAGGTGCTCCTGGGAACGGCCGACCCCCTCATCTTCCCGTCGCTGGCCGCGCGCCAGTCCGCGTTGCAGCAGGCGGCGCCGGACATGCGCGTCGACACCATCCTCGGCGCCGGACACTGGCTGCCCTATGAGGCTCCCGACGCCGTGAACGACGCCCTGCTCACATTTCACCTCCGAGGAGACCCGCATGCCGTATGAAACCATCCAGACGCGCGTCGAGCGATCGGCGTTCGTCATCGAACTCCATCGGCCGGACCGTCGCAACGCGGTGAGCGAGCGCATGATGGACGAGATCATCCAGGCCTGCGAGGAGGCCGGCGGTCGCAAGGAGGTGGCGGCGATCATCCTCACCGGCGGCGACGCCTATTTCTCCGCCGGGGCGGACCTCACCGAGGCGTTCCAGGTCAAGTCGGCGCAGCAGGGCCGACGGTACTTCAGCCACTGGCACCGCCTCAACGACGCGATCGAGCAATCCACCAAGCCGGTGCTGGCGGCCATCGAGGGCTTCTGCATGACGGGTGGCCTGGAGCTTGCGCTGGCGGCCGACCTGCGCATCGCCAGCGAGAACGCCACCTTCGCCATCACCAGTGCGCGCATCGGCACGGTGGCAGGTGCCGGCGGCACGCAGCGGCTGCCGCGCGTCGTCGGCCTGTCGAATGCGCTGGACATGCTGTTTGCCGCCGAGCCGATCGATTCGGCCGAGGCCCTGCGCATCGGTCTGATCAACCGGCGGGTGGCCAATGGCAGCACGCTGGCCACCGCGCTGAAGATGGCCGACCATTACGCCACCCGCGCGCCGCTGGCGCTGGCGTTCGTCAAGCGGGCGGTTCACCGGGGCATGCAGATGGACCTGGCCTCGGCCATCGAGTTCGAGACCATGCTGGTCACGACGGTCTACGGCACCGCCGACAAGGCCGAAGGCATCTCCGCTTTCCTGGAGAAGCGTCAGGCCCACTTCAAAGGCGAGTGACCATGGACCGCCCCCTGAGCGAAGCGCTGTTCCGTCCGCGCGCCATCGCGCTGGTCGGCGCATCGGCCGATACGGGAAAGCATTCGGCCCTGCCGCAGAAGCACCTGCTGCAACACGGGTTTGACGGGGCGCTGTTCCCGATCAACCCGCGCCGTGACGAGGTGATGGGCCTCAAGGCGTATCCCACGGTACGGGATGTGCCCGCCCGGGTCGACCATGCCTATGTGATGCTGCCGACCGAGCATGTGCTGGCGGCCGTCGCCGACTGCGTGGCCGCCGGCGTGCGATGCGTCACCGTCATGTCCAACGGATTTTCCGAGGCTGGCCCTGAGGGCCAGGTCCTGCAGGCGAAGCTGCTCGGCCTGCTCGCCGGCTCGCAGACGCGCCTGCTCGGACCCAATGCCCTGGGCGTGGTCGACCTGCATGCCAGCGTCGCCCTGTCGGCCAATGAGGTGCTGTCGCTGCCCGAGCTGCCGCGCGGCGATATCGGACTGATCTCCCAGAGCGGGAGCATGCTGGGAGCGATCCTCTCGCGCGGCGCGGCCCGCGGCACCGGCTTCTCCAAGCTGGTGTCGGTGGGCAACGAGGCCGACATCTCCATCGCCGAACTGATCGAGATGATGGTGGACGATCCGCAGACCGCCGTCATCCAGCTGTTCATCGAGACGATCCGCTCGCCCGAGGCCCTGCGCGCCGCGGCGCTCAGGGCGTACCGCGCGAACAAGCCGATCCTGGCCTACCGGCTCGGCCGGTCGGCGGTGGGGCAGCAGCTGGCGGTGTCGCACACCGGGGCGCTGGCCGGCAACGGGCGCGCCACCTCTGCCTTCCTCAAGGACATCGGCATCGCGGAGCTGACCCACTTCGATGCGCTGCTTGATGCGCCGGCCCTGTTCCGCACATCCCGCGCCACCGGCCAGCGCATTGCCGTGATGTCCACCACCGGGGGGGGCGGCGCGCTCATCGTCGACAACCTGGGCGAGCGGGGCATGGCGGTCACTGCGCCGCCCCCGCAGGTCCGGGACAACCTGGCCCGCCAGGGCATCCAGGTGAGCGACGCGCCGCTGGTCGACCTGACGCTGGCCGGCACCAACGCCGTGACCTACGGCGCCGTGCTGCGCGAGTTCCTCGCCTGCGACGAGGTCGATGCAGTGGTGGCGGTGGTGGGGTCGTCCTCGCAGTTCCGGCCGGAGCGCGCGGTGGCGCCGATCCTAGATGCCCGCACCGCCAAGCCGGTGGCGGTGTTCCTCACCCCCAATGCCGAGCGTTCCCAGAAGCTGCTGCGGGAGGCGGGCGTGGCGGTGTTCTCGCAGCCCGAGGCGTGTGCCGACGCCCTTCAGGCCTGGGCCAGCTGGCGGCCTCCGCGCGAGCCGGGCGAGGCCTCCAGCCCCGCGGCGATCGAGCGCCTGCGGGCTTGCCGCCCGGGCGAGACGCTCAGCGCCGCGCAGTCGCAATCCGTGTTCCAGGCGTTGGGCGTGAAGCAGGCGCGCGAGTGGCTGCTCGGGCCGGACCCGGACGCCTGGCCTGCGTCGTCCGTCGCGCAGATCGGCTTTCCGTGCGTGCTCAAGGTGCTGTCCCCGGATGTGCCGCACAAGACGGAAGTGGGTGGCGTGCGCCTGAACATCGCCAGCGCCGAGGAACTGCGCGCGGCGGCCCGCGAGATGCGCATCTCCGTTGGCCGCGCCGCGCCGCAGGCCCGCCTCGAGGGCTTCCAGGTGCAGGAGGTCATTCGCGGGCTGGCCGAGATCCTGGTGGGGTTCTCGCGCGATGCCTCGGTCGGCCCCATCGTGTCGGTGGGCCTGGGTGGTGTGCTCGCCGAGCTGTACCAGGACGTGAGCGTGCGGCCCGCGCCGGTCAGTGCCACCGAGGCGCGCTGCATGATTGACGAGGTGAGGGCGCTGGCGCCGCTGGCCGGCTACCGCAACCTGCCCCGCGGAGACCTGGACGCGCTGGCCCAGGCGATCGCGCAGGTCTCCAGCCTGGCCTGCACCGGGGACGTGCGCGTCGCCGAGGCGGAGATCAATCCGCTGGCGGTGCTGCCCGATGGCCGGGGCGTGTGCGCCCTCGATGGCCTGGTTGTCCTGCAGTGACCAGCGTGCCGCCGTCCCCTCGATGATCCCGCCCGCCGGGATCTTCCTGCTAGACTCGCTTGAAGTCCGGCGACGGCACATCCAACCCACCCACCCAGACCCGTGCGCGCAGTCGATCGCATCTTTTCCGTGCTGGACGCGTTCTCTCCAGATCGCCCCAAGCTCTCCCTCCAGGAGATCAGCGACCGGATCGAGCTGTCCAAGGCGACGACCTTCCGCCTCGTCAACAGCCTGAGTGATGCGGGCTACCTGGTCCGCCTCGACGACCAGCGTTACTGCCTCTCCATGAAGCTGCTGCGCCTGGCGGGCGTCGTGGCCAGCGGGCTGAGCGTGCGCGACATCGCGCACCCGGTCATGGTGGAAATCGGCCGCGAGACGGGCGAGACGGTGAGCCTGAACACCGTGGTCGGCACCGACCGGGTCTGCGTCGACGTGGTCGAGTCCAGCGCCCGGATCATGCACATCGTGAACCTCGGCGAGCATGCGCCGCTTCTGTATGGCGCCACCGGCAAGGCCCTGCTCGCGCACCTGCCGGATGCCGAGCAGGCCGCCATCATCAAGACGCTGCCGCGCGGCGCGCCGTTCAACCAGACCGAACTCAAGACCGAACTCGTCCGGGTCCGCAAGCAGGGCTATGCGATCACCGGCGGCGAGCGCGTGCCGGGCTCGCTGGCGATTTCCGTGGTCATTTTCGACATCAACGACCGCGGCACCTACTGCCTGACCCTGACCGGCCCCGAGGCCCGCATGAAGGACAACCACGAGGGCAACCTCGCCTGCATGCTCCAGGCCCAGCGGGACATCTCGTCGAAGATGGGGTCGTCGCGCTTTTCCGCGGCGGCCTGAACCTGCGCCACGGACCTGTCTCCTGACCCGGCGGTGCGACCCCGCCGCCGGTCGTCACAGCGTGGCCAGTCGCAGCCCGCGCACGTCATCCAGCCGGTCCACCGACCACAGCGCGTCGAGCAGCCGCCCGGCGGCGGGCTCGCCGATCACCGGCGCGGCCAGTTCGAGGAACTTGCCGCTGATCTGGTCGTCGCTGAGCGGGGCCTCCGGATCCCCGACCCGGAACGGCTGGAAGTGCTCGAGCACCTCGCCGCTGGCCAGTGTGACTCCCACCCGCGCAGCCCGCATCCCTGGAAAGCGCGCGGTGAGCTCCTCGTCGGCCACCAGCATGATGCGGGGCATCAGCGCGCGGATGTCGGCGTCGCGCATGCGGTCCTCCTCGAAGGCGGCGAGGCGGACCGAGCCGTGTTTGGCCGCGTGCGCGAGCACATAGGGGAGGCTGAACTTGCACTCGAAGGCGGACTTCGGCGCCGGGATCCCGGCGACCTGCAAGGCGGTGCGATAGGTGTGCACGGTGATCGACTGGATCGCGTCGATGCCGAAACCGTGCCGTGCGCGCAGCGCCAACAGGCCGTCGATGGCGGCGAAGGTGTGGCCGCAGCAGCCGTGGTTCTTCACCGTCACGCTGGCGATGTTGAACCGCTCCCCCAGTCCATCGGTTACCCCTGACCAGTCGGGGCTGCGCGCCATGGCCGCGCCGAATCCGGCTGCGCCTTCGAGGATGTCGAGGACGCCCGTCATGCCATGGGCGGCCCCCTGCGCTGAGGTCACGCCCACCCAGGCCGCGTGGCCCGCATGCAGCGCCTTGGTCATCGCGTCCGACCGGAAGGCCTGCTGCAGCCCCGACGCGAAGGTGGCCGCGGTGGCCAGCGCGTGGGCCGTCACCGGCGCTTCGGGCGAGAGCAGGGCCGCCGCCGCGGCCGCGGCGCCGAAGCAGCCGACGGTGCCGGTGGTGTGAAAGAACTCGTAATGGGCGGGCTGCACGGCGGCCCCGATGCGGGTCGAGACCTCGTAGCCGATGGTGATGGCCTCGAGCAGCCGCATCCCGGACAGCTGCCGCTGCTCCGCCACCGCCAGGGCGGCCGCGATCGTGGGGCAGCCCGGGTGGTACACCGCGTCGCGGAAGATATCGTCGAATTCCACCGCATGCGAGATGCTGCCGTTGATCCAGGCGGCAGTGGCGGGCAGGGCGGTGGTGCGCAGGCCCGGCAGGCTGGCGTGGCCCAGGCCCAGTTCCTCGGCGTGTGCCTGTTGCAGGGCCTGGGTGGGCTGCACGCGGGTGCCGGGCAGCAGGGCGGCCACCCAGTCGACCAGCGCGCGCTTGGCGGCGTGGGTCGCTTGCGGGGGCAGGCCCGAGGCGCGCTGGCGGGCCGCGTAGGCCGCGAACGACTCGATGACGGTCATGGCCGGGGCCTCGTTCACAGGGCGCTCTGGCCAGTGATCTCGCGCCCGGCGATCAGCGTGAGGATCTCGTGGGTGCCGTCGGGGATGGTGATCATGCGGATGTCACGCACCTGCTGCTCGACGCCGGTCTCGGTGGCCAGACCCATCGCGCCGCACAGTCGCATCGCCAGGCTGGCGGCCCGCTCCGCGGTGGACAGGGCCTGCCGCTTGGCCATCGCCGACAAGGCCTGGGTGGCCATGCCGCGGTCGGCGGCGTCCAGGGCGCTCAGGCAAAGAAGCCGCGCTGCCAGGATGGAGCCGTCGATTTCCGCGAGCGCATCCTGCACCAGCTGCTTGCGCGCCAACGGCTCGCCGAACTGCACCCGGTCCTTGACATGCGCCAGCGCGATGTCCCGCGCCCGCTCCGCTAGCCGCAGCGACAGCAGTCCCAGCATCGGTCGGTTGACCAGCCAGGCCTGCGTGAGCGTCTTCATGGTGCTGTTGTCGCTGGCCAGCGCGTTGCCGCGGGGCACCGGGACCTGGTCGAAATTCAGCTCGCTCAGGTGACCCTGCTGCAACCCGATGCAGGGGATCTCGGTCGCGACGAAGGGCGAGGCCGCGCGTTCGACGACATAGCGTTGCAGCTCGCCCTCGGCCTCGGACTTGCCGGTCACCAGGGCCACGTCGGCGATGGTCCCGTTGGTGATCCACTGCTTCGTGCCGGAGAGGAAGGCGGTGGTGCCGTCCTCGGAATTGCGGATCCGCAGCTTGATGCTGCGCGGGTCGGAGCCGGTGGTGGGCTCGGTCGATGCCGTGCAGGCGATCTTCTCGCCCTTCAGGAGCGACTCGATCAGCCCCGGGAATGTCTCGTGCGCGCCGCTGGCGCAGAGGCGGGAGATCGTGCCGTCATGGGCGATCAGCGCCAGGGCGACGACGGGGGGCAGCTGCTCGAAGACCAGTCCGTATTCCAGCATCGACAGGCCGCTGCCGCCCAACTCCACCGGCACCCGGGCGCCATTGAGGCCGAACTCCGCGAGGATCGAGAAGATCTCGAGCATCGCCGGCTTGGGCAGCGGCTGGGTGGAGGGATGCGCGGCCAGGAGCGGGGCGAGGCGCCCCTCGGACAGGCGGATGGCGGCGTTCTGGAGCTGGCGCTGGTCGGAGGTCGGTTCGAAGTTCATCTTGTCTCACACCATGGTGAAGCCGCCGTTGATGCTGAAGGACTGGCCCGTGATCCACGCGGCGCGGTCACTCAGGAGGAAGGCGACCATCGGCGCGATGTCGGATGGCTCGCCGATGCGGCGAAGCGGGTACATCTTCTGCACGGTCTGCACCCGGCGCTGGTATTTCTCGTCGCCCATCTGCTCGCGTAGGGAGGCTTCCCGCTGCATCCGCATCGGCGTGTTGGTGGCGCCCGGGGAGACGATGTTGGCGGTGATGCCGTCGGGCCCGACCTCCTGGGCGATCGACTTGACCAGGGCTGTCACGCCCGCCTTCGCAGCGGCGTAATAGGACAGGCGGGCCTGGCCGACGCGGGCCGAGTCCGAGGAGAAACAGACGATCCGGCCGAACTTCTGGGCCCGCATCACCGGGATCACCGCATGCAGGCAGTGCATCGGTCCCAGCAGGCAGACGTCGAGCATGCGCTTCCAGTCGTCGGGGGAAGATTCCTCGAAGGTCTTGTCATCGAGGATGGCCGCGGAATTGACGAAGTAGTGGACGGTTCCGAAGCGCGAAACTGCCGCCTGTACCAGGGCCCGGACCGAGTCGGGCCGGGTGAGGTCGGTGGGCACGAATACGGTGGGCGTGGTGGGCGAGAGCGCCTGCACTGCTGCTTCGCCCGCCTGGGCGTTCACGTCGGCCAGCACGAGATTCACCCCGGCGGCGGCCAGCTCCCTCGCCACCTCCAGGCCGATACCCTGGACGCCGCCGGTGATGACGGCGGTTTTGCCCTTCATGTGCAAATCCATCTGTGTGTCTCCTGGTCCGGGTCAGGGAGCCTTGGGCGGCCGCTGGGGGAACGAGCGCCCGAACACGCCTTCGGCGATCCTGTTTTTGAGCATTTCGATTGAGCCGCCGGCGATCATCCAGCCGCGGATGCGACGGACACAGTATTCCACCAGCGACTCCTGGCTGAAACCCATGCCGCCCATCACCTGCAGCGCCTCGTTGGCCACGAACCAGCCTGCCTCGTTGCAGGCGAGCTTGGCCATCGCGGTGCTCTGGGCCGAGGGCAGGCCGTGCTCGCCCTCGAGCACCGCCTTGTACAGGAGCATCTGCGCCTGTTCGAGCTTCATCCACATGTCCGCGAATTTCCACTGCAGGCCCTGGAACTCGCAGAGTTCGCGGCCGAACTGGCGGCGGGTGAGCGCGTGTTCCCGTGCGATGTTGAAGGCATGCCGTCCGAGGGCCAGCGAGCGCGAGGCGTTGCCCAGGCGCTCGACGTTGAAGCCGGCGATCTGCTTCTTGAAGCCGCCCGGTCCGAGCAGCAGGTTGGCCGCCGGAATGCGCGCGTTCTCGAAATACAGCGGGCTCCATTGCTCGCCGTTCATGAAACTGGCCGGCTTGCCCACGGTGAAGCCGGGCGTCCCTCGCTCCACCAGGACGGAGCCGATGTTTTCCAAGCCCGGGCCGAAACGCACATAGATCAGGAACAGGTCGGCCTCTGGGCTGTGGGTGGAGAAGATCTTGCTGCCATTGAGGACGTATTCATCCCCCTCGGCCCGCGCGGTGGTGCGCAGCTCGGTGACGGCGGAGCCCGCGTCCGGCTCGGTCATGCCAAGGGAGATCAGCTTGCGTCCGCCCAGGAGGTCCGGCAGGAAGCGCCGCTTCTGTTCCGCGGTGGCGTATTCGACAAAGGTGCGGATTGGGCCGAAGTTACCCGCCTGCACGATGTCGGCGCTCTTGGGGCACACCAGGGCCACCTGCTGGATCGCGAGCACCGCATGCATCAGTGTGCCGCCCTGGCCGCCATCGGCCTCGGGAAAGGCGATCCCCAGCAGACCCTGCTCGGCGAGCATGCGTGCCGCCTCCCAGGGGTAGTGGGGAGAGTGGGCGCGTTCGAGCGCGCCGGCGGCCAGGCGGTCCTGGGCAAAGCGGCTGACCGCGTCGGCGAATGCCTGGTCTTCGGAAGAGAGGTCGAAATTCAAGGCGGGCCTCGTCGAGTGATGCTGCGGGGCGGGAGAGATGGGGGCCTCCCGTGTTTCGTTTCATTCATCGAAACGCGTTCCAAAAGAAGCATACACGATCTGCTGGTCGCTGAAAAAGAGCGGGTGCCCAGCGGGAAGCGAGGCCTCCGGCATACGCACAGGATTCCGGCGAAGGCGAGACGCTCTGGCCTCAAGGGTGCGCCGCGGCGCTGCCCGGCGTGCGGCGTTCCGCCGCCAGCAACCCGATCACCGTCGCCAGCCGCGTCGGATCCGCCGGTTTGACGAAGTGCTGATCGAATCCTGCTTCCTTCGACTGCAGGATGTCTTGCGCCTGTCCGTACCCGGTGAGGGCGATCAGCGCCGCGTCCCGGTTGCGGGGGTCTTCGCGGAGCTTGCGCGCGAGGGCGTTGCCATCCATGCCGGGTAGACCGATGTCCAGGACATAGACCCGCGACGGGTGGCGTCGCGCAGTGTCCAGCGCGACGAACGGGTCGGTGCAGACCGTCACCTCGTGGCCCTGCGCCTCAAGCCAGATTCCGAGTAGCTCGGCCGCATCCTCGTTATCGTCGACCACCATCACCCGAATTCCGCCGTCGTCCGCCTCGGAGGCCGTCTCTGCGGACGGGCCAGGTGCCTCGGCCACGTGCATGCCTCCGGCCTGCGTCTCGATGTCGGCCTCCAACCGGGGCAGCACCACGGTGAAGGTGCTGCCCCGGCCTGGCCCCGCGCTCTGTGCGCTCACCCGCCCTCCGTGCAGCTCGACCAGGCTGCGCACCAGCGCCAGTCCCACGCCCAGCCCACCCTGGGCCCGGTCGGGCGTGCGGGCGGCCTGGGTGAACAGCTCGAACACATGCGGCAGCAGCTCCGGCGCGATGCCCGAGCCGTTGTCGGACACCCGCAGCACCGCCTCGCGGCCCAGCGCCTCCAGCGAGACCTTCAGCCGCCCGCCGTCCGGCGTGTACTTGGCGGCGTTGTTGAGCAGGTTGGCCAGCACCTGCACCAGCCGGACCCGGTCGCCCAGCACCCGCAGCGGCGGCGCGGCAACGGGCAGGTCCAGGCTGTGGCGCCGCAGGTCGATCTGCGGCTGCGTCTGCTCCAGCGCGTCGTGCAGGACCTGCCGCAGATCGACCTCCTCGTGCTCGATCTGCACCAGCCCGCGGGTGACCCGCGAGACGTCAAGCAGGTCGTCGACCAGCTCGGTCATGTGCCCCACCTGACGGCTGATCAGCTCGCTGGTCTGCATCACCCGCGCGGCATCGTGGGCCGACAGGCGCAGCAGCTGGGCCGCAGTGCTGATCGGGGCGAGCGGGTTGCGCAGCTCGTGGGCGAGCATGGCGAGGAATTCATCCTTCTGCCGGTTGGAGTCGAGCAGCGCCTGCTGGGCCCGCTTCTGGTCGTGGATGTCGGTGAAGGTGCCCAGCCAGCGCACGATGTGCCCGTCGTCGTCGCGCACGGGCAGCGCCCGGGCCAGCACCCAGTGGTGCTCGCCCCCGCGGTGGCGCAGCCGGAACTCGGCTTCGAAGGGCTGGCCGTTGGCGACGCCCTCGCGCCAGGCCTGGCGGACCTGCTCCCGGTCCTCCGCATGCACCTGGGCCATCCAGGCCGGCTCCTGGTGCGCGGGACTGCCGGCCGAGGCGATGTTGGCGTTGCCCGTGAAGTCCTCCCAGCGCTTGTTGAAGGCCTCTTCGTTGCCCTGCGCGTCGGACGACCAGACGATCTGGGGCATCAGGTCGGTGATCGCCCGCCAGCGCGCCTCGCTCTCGCGCAGGGCCCGCTCGGTCTTCAGGCGCTTTTCGAGGTGGTGCTCCTTCTCGCGCATCAGCAGGACCCGCACCACGCTCTGCGCCAGGGTCACCAGCTGTTCGCGGGTGCGCAGGTCCAGGCGGCCGGGCTGGTCGCCCACCACGCACAGGGTGCCGATGCGCTCGCCATCGGGCATGACCAGCGGCGCGCCGGCGTAGTGGGTCACGTGCGGCGCGTTGACGACGAAGGGGTTGTCGGCAAAGCGCGGGTCGTGCCGGGCATCTTCGACCTCGAACACCTCGTCGGCTGCGATCGCATGCCCGCAGAACGACAGCGAGCGCGGCGTCTGCCCGCCCTGGGGCAGGCCGACGGCCGACTTGAACCACTGCCGGTCATGGTCGATCAGCGAGATCAGCGCGATCGGCATGCCGGTGACGGAGGAGGCCAGCTGGGTGAAGGCGTCGAGCACGGCCTCGGCTTCGGTGTCCAGAACGCCGAGCTGGCGCAGGCGGTTCAGCCGCCAGGCCTCGTTTTCGAGCACGGGAGGAGCTTGCATGGACCAGCCTGGGAGACTGCCTGCCTGCGCACCGGTACCCCGGGCGCCCACGCAGTCCCGGCGGGCACGTTAGCACGCGGCCGGGCGTGCGGCCGCGCAGGTATCGACCGGTTTCATTTCGGAGTGTGAATGCGGCCTCGGCCGGAGGGAGCGGTCCGGCGGGGCCGCGCGGTCAGAGCATCAGCGCCTGCGCCATTGCGACGCGGCGGCCCGGGCGCAGGGGCATGTCCTTGAGGAGGCTGCTGGCCGCATGCTGCAGCGGCAAGGGAAGGGCCTGTTCCTCGCCGCCCAGCGACGCGCCCAGCGCCAGGCCCCGGCACAGGCCCAGCCAGACCGACGGCGGCACCCGGCTGGCGCAGTCGGAAATGTCCAGCAGGATGGCGCGGAACAGCGGGGCGGGCAGGTGGTCGCCGCCGGCCCGGCGGGTGAGTTCTCGCATGGTGTCGATGACGTCCGGGGCGGGGCCGTGGATGCCGACCAGGTAGTCCCCCAGTGCCTTGAGCGCGGATTCGGTGATCCGCGGGTGGGCACGCCACTTCAGGGGGATGACGGGGGCGTTGACCGGGGCAGTGACCGGGGCAGGGGTGGTGGGGCTGATGAGGTGCGTCATGGGCGCGATGCTCATCGCCCTGCGCTCGCCGAGTTTCCCGGTTGGCTGACAGGCTACAGTCCCGTCAGTGCCCGTTGTTCCGAACGGCCCCGCCCCGACTGCCTGC
>JACCDH011285435.1_pt1 | contig 20569 bp, 15 predicted proteins | sample 7442481 | NCBI WGS metagenome assembly JACCDH01 (sample SAMN15323433, study PRJNA562643) | freshwater metagenome | isolation source: river surface water | place: USA:Blue River Watershed | collected 2017-08-15 | reverse complement strand
GGCAATGTTTTGAACTTTTCAATACCTGGTTCAGTAAAACACACAGTTTGATCATTTTTGATAGTAATTACTCTGCCATCTTTGAACTTTTGTCGTAGTTGAAAACGGTCCGGCGGAGTGTTACCGGTAAGTAATAATATTTCCTTACCAGTCAAGCATTCTTTATCAACTACGTATTTATCGCGGTCAATAATGATGCGGTACTTTCTTTCTTTTGGTGGTGTATGACCATTCCTTACACACCATTCGAGGTCAATTACCTCGTCTTCTAAACTAAATTCTTGCATTTTTAAAATGATTATTAAATAAAATATCCTCCAATTTTTTCAGGCAGTGGGAGGGTACAACTACCCAGACAGAATTTAGTTCCGGGTACAATTTGTACAGTTCAGAAAAAACTGCTTTATTTGTAACAGAAACTGAAAGGGAGCACATTAGGTGATAAGCCTTGTGAGAGTCCGCAAAAACTTTAAATCCCTTATAACCCAATCTTCTGCGTCACCAGAAGATTGGGTTTTTTTATATTGTATCGGCTATATTCATTTTTTTATGGATTATTTTATATTTACTCTTTCGTCAATTTTAATATTTTCATGATAGAAATTATATTGATTTAGAAGGTTCGATACTTCATCATACACTTTACCTCTGCCCTTAGTATCACGGATAGTAATAATCAAGGCAAATTCTTGACTTATATCCTTACTGTCCTTCATCTTAAGCTCATAGTTATTCCTATATGATGCTGCCATCTTTAAAAACCAATTCCGATCTTGGCTTAAAAGAGTTTTTTTATGACCATCGGTTAACTCCTCTAAATCTATACACCATTTTTTAACTGGTACAAACTGATCTCTGTATCCGTCCTTATAACTTTTTAATAATCGCTCGGCTTTGAAAGCCGAAGTAGCAGACTTTTGTTTAGGAGAGCTATATAGAGACTGACGCAATAAATTCTGTGCATCGCTTATGTCAATAGGATTTCGATTAATTTTGTTATCTTCTCCAACCTTATACTTTTCTGCATAAGTCCCTATAGCAACATCCACATCACTTTGAATATATTCAATACCTTGGTATGAATCTATGTGTGGAGCAGTCACCAAAGTAATTTTTATTTGACCATAAAAATGTCCATCCTCAACTAAAGATGGAGGAAAAGGGAAATCCATGATCTTAATAAATGATCCTTTATCTAATGAGTCTTTCAAAATCAATGTTACTTCGTTAGGATCATTAAAAATAATATCGCTAATTTTACTTGGAACCCCAAAACCAATTTGATTCAACCTATCCTCCAGTAGCGAATCAAATTCCTCAGGATGCTTAGAGGAATGAATCAACAATGCCTTTATAAGTAATGGGTCAAACTCTTCTTTCAATGATCCCGCGAGCTCTGCTGCTAATGCAGCAACCCTTGGAGCTGAATAACTTGTGCCAACTGCTCTTGAAATTTTACCATCATGAGTGAATGATTTTACTCCAGTAACTGTTAACTTCCCCTCTTTTAAACCAGCATTACCTCCATAATGAACTAAATCAGGTTTTACTACATCTGCTATTCCTGGTCCAACCATTGAAAATGGAGAAGGGTGATTTATATGAGAAAAATCATATTCACCCTTTTCGTGGGCTATCGAGCCTATTACTAATGTTCGAATACTTTCTGACGCTTCGGTGATTCTACCTCGTGGAGCAGTCCTTAAAAAATTCTTACAGTTCCCAGCTGCCTTTACAATCAGAATATTATACTCATCTTGTAAAGCATCCAAAAATTTGGCAAAATCGGAATATTGGGTATCATTAATAGGAGTTTCATTTCCAATCGAAAAATTCCAGACCTTAATTTCTGGATGTTTAATGATTGCCTGCCTCATAAAATTTACCATCATAGGTTCATCTATGTAACCAAATTTAGCATTTGGATAAATTACTGCCTCTGTTATTTTAAAAGGCTTGGTCCCTGTCCAGTCTTTTCCCTCAAGCTCATCACCATAATTAATGATTCCGGCAATAAAAGTCCCATGTGATTTATCATATTCATCTTCACCAAAAGCGACAAAGCTGCCACCCTTCCATTCTTTTAAATGTTCTATATCACTAATACCTTCGTCAAAAACACCAATTTTGAAATAATCAACGCCTTCTTCAGGTTTTTTGATTTCTATCTTACCTTCCTCTACAAAATCAGTTGTTGTTAGCTTAATTACAGGGATTTTAGAGATAGAAAAAATACTTTCACTCTCGTTAAAATTCGTTAGTTCTTGTGCTTTTATCTTGGAAACACGATATAAAATAAGATCGTTTGTATAATTGAGTTTTTCATAAGTAGCACCAACTTGGTTGCATAGTTGCTGAAAACTTCTTTCTGCAATTTCATTCAACTTATAGTCACCATAATTTATGAGTCTTACCTTCAAATCCGAATCAACCCCGTCTTCCACATCAATAATCGGCTTAAATTCATCCGCTTCTTCTATGGCAGAAATACCAAGTAAATTACGATCTGTATCTTCAATCTTTTGGGCAATATTTTCAAGATCACTAGAGTCTTCGATTTTTACAAGTAAATGATTTTCTCCTACGAATCCAATTATATTAACTTTTTTTGCTGAATTAAATATTCTTCCAATTTCGCTTCGATATGACTTTGCTAAGGCATCATCGTTTATGCGAAGTTTAATAATAGTTGGTAAATGGTTTTCATTTTCCACCTTTCTCATAATTTTAGTGCCAATGTCATTAAAATAGCCCTGAAAGTATGATACTCTCTTGGATAGTTCCTCTCCTTGTAACTTAAACTTCTTTCCTTCGGGACCACCCCCCGGTAAATAGTTCAGCAATTTATCATTATCTCTTTTCTTAAAGAGTTTAATTGGAAGATTCTTTGCCATAATATTATTCATTTAAATTATTCCTGATTTGTCGTATTGAAAGATTGAGTAAATCTGCAATTTGGAGTTTTGAAACACCATTATCATTTAAGTACTTTATTAACTCCTCGCTGTTGAATTTACCTCGTGTATCATACAAAAAATTTTCAATAAGAAGGTCTGCCGCTGTCACTATTTCCTTATCGTTTATTACACTTTTTGTAATAGCATTATTTATCAAATTGCGAATGTCTGAAGGAGATTTTTTAGAAAACTGCTGAATCACTCGTTCATACTTTTTCTTATCCGCAATTAGTTCATTTCCAAATTTCCCTAAGTATAATTCCATTAGTTTTGTTATTCCTTCTATGTTGGGTTGACCAACCTCAATAACTGTATTAAATCTTCTCCAGATGGCCTTATCCAACAATTCTGGATGATTTGTGGCAGCTATCATCACATTATTTTGAGTATATACATCAATATTTTGAAGCAGGCTGTTTATTACTCGCTTCAATTCTCCCATTTCGTGTTGATCATCCCTAGCCTTAGCAATTGCGTCAAACTCATCAAGAAATAAAATACAAGGCTTACTATCAGCATATTCAAATATCTTTCTAATGTTTTTAGAGGTATTTCCTAATAAAGAAGATATTACCGCATCTAATCGAGCGGTAACTAGTGGCAACCCTGTTTTCCATGAAATATATTTAGCAATGGTAGTCTTTCCAACACCTGGAGCACCATATAGAAGTAATGTGCTTTGAGCCACTAATCCCATTTCTTTTATCTTATTACGATGTTTAATCACATTAATAAAATCATCCACATTCTTCTCTATCATTTCTGGCATGACTACATTAAAGTCTCCAAGTGCCGGATTAAACACGTCAACTATGCTCATTCTAGTTTCCTGATCAACCGGAGCTGAGGTAAGTAGCTGTTCCATAGTTAGCGAAGTAATAGCCTTATTATTAAGCAAATTCTTTATCCCTTTTGCCAGCGACTCATTTCCTTCTTCAGATAGTTTTTCCGCTAATTTTTTAGCATAAAGCATTACTTTATTGGGTTCGCTCTTAAGACCGCCCTCTATTATTTTAATTATTTCAGTATACATTTTTGAAGCATTTACTCATTAATGATACAAATATACTGATTTTTGTATCATATAAGCAAATTTTCGTCACATTTTTTACATTATTTGTAACTTTCATGACAATATACATACATTTTGCTTCGTTTTATTTGCAATGAATAGATACATTATAGTCTGCCGATAATAAAGCCAATGACTTCCTTCACTTAATTTCACTAATATTCCTGCAGAATCAGTTGGCATATCAATGACAATCCTAATAATTAACAATATGAGAGTTGTAAACTGATAAACTCTAATCAATAAATATTTACTTTTCAATTGTTTGCACCATTAGTATCTATAACATTCCGATACATCTCTATTAACTCTTCCAATTTCTTTGCGGCAGTTCTCGATGTAGAATGGACGCTTACTACTTTAATTTCTCTTCCATTATGATTTATTGTACCGGTTTTCGGATTTGTACCTTTAAGTTTTTTAAACCTAACAGAATTAAGTTTACAATAGCTTCGCAACCAACCTTCTACACTATTTCCACCACTACTACTAGTTAGAATTAATGTATTAATTTTAGGGCTATTATCCAATATTTGAAAAATATTCATGAATTCAAGAGGCAAAATATTTTGATCTAATGAACTTCCAGAATGTCGTAGAACCTTATAGCCCATATCTGTAATCCCAAGATTAAGTTTATCCAATATAGATTTTCTATTCGCTATAGCATTACAATGTTCAGCAGGTAACAAATTTATTTTGGCAATTTCAGATAGAATTAGCCAAAATGGATTATCCTTATTAGGATAAAAAAACTTAAAACTCCTTCGGTGTAAAACGGTTGGAAATGTGCCAATTATAAGTTTATTAGCATTGTCAGGGATGTAATTCTCCCATTCTAATTTTTCTTCGATAGTATTACAATTAGTTTTATAATTCATATAAAATTAATTTCAGTTTACATTTTATTCTAAAACTATTAGAACATTATTTCTGACTCAATTAATAGTAATTACAAATGGAAAATTAACTTCCCCAATTTTTTCTGGAGTTTGTTTCCCCGCAGACAATTCACTTACTTGCTTTTTAGTAGAATCAAAAATTTGCAATACGCCAAAACATCTTTCCCTGTAATATTCATGAAGATAAATTGATATATCTATTAATACTTGAAGAAAGAAATAACTATATGCACTTTCACCAATACCACAGGCAAAAATATATGTAATTCCATTATCAGACTTCTCAATTTCTTTATTGAAAATATCTAAAGACTCCTCTCTTGTATAAGGACTTTTTACTATTCCCCCATACATATATTTTGGTATAAGTCGATTTATCCTCTTTATATCTAATTCAAAATCTATTATAGTCCTGCAGGATTCTATGATATAGAGTTGTTTTTTGCATCCAAATTGAATTTGCCCCGGTTCGATAAATAACTCCTCTTTTAATTGAAAAATTTGATTGCCGTCTTTATTTGCACCGTGTCCAATTAAAATTACTATTAAGTAATCATTGAAACTCAAAAAATCCAATTTCCTAATTTCCTCGATTGAAGGTTCTTCTAAAACATATATTTCTTTATCAAAATCAAAACAACCTCCAGCATTGCAAGTAAAGTAGTCAATATATAGTTGAATGATTTTTCTATCATTAACTAATTCAACTTCTGATTTACTAAATCCTTTAATAATTAAAACAGATTTATTCATAATATTTTAATTTTAAACAACAAATATAACCAATTTACAAAATGCTTACCAATAAGAATTTATAATATCAGGTCCAGCAGAAATAGGCAAAACCCTCTATATGGCCCTCGATAGGTTTTCACCCAATTTGCATAAACCAGACTGTCTGCAAAATCCGGACTCCTGCCTAATAGTTTTTTAATTGCCTCCTTTTGGACGACCTTAACAGTTTTATCAGAATATATTTCATATTTAATAGCTTGCAATTCCTGTTTCAATCCTTCATGAATTATATTCCCAATCCTCCCTTCGAGAATATCCTTCCTTAATTCATAATACATCTGGGACCTGAAGTTATATGGTTTAAAAGCCTCGATTATTTCCAATTCTTCAGGCTTTGCTCCTCCTTGTAATTCAATCACCTCATATCCTTGTTGCTTTAGACCATCAACAACTCCTGCACCAACACCAATGCTATCAATACCCACATAAGTTGGTTCTATTTGATACTGATGAATTAGTTGGATTGTTCTTGAAATTACTTCAGTCACAGAAGTTTGAGCATAGCTTTCAATCAATTCAATATTTCCTTCTTTTAGAATAAGAAAAACGGTCCTGTCATCCCCATACCTTGCTACATCAACTCCCATAGAAATTCCAAATTGATTTTCAACCCTTCTTGAAGCTATCTGGATAACTTCACTTGGAATCAATTGGTTGATTGAATCTACCAGACTCCAATCTGCATAAAGGTATTTTCTAAGTGTACTTGGACTGTCCTTAAATGCCTCCCTAAGATTTTGAACATACTCGCTTTTTTCATCATAATTATCAGTAGTCAGGCTCTGAATGTAGATTTCATCCTCATTGTTTGATTGGATGAATGCAGGTATAAGCCAGCAAGTTTCAGGATTACTAGTTAGTCTACCTTCATATTGAGGCTTCTGTTTATTTGGCAGAACCCATCTTAATCGTGTTTTAAGAAGGTTATATACATCAACTGAAACCTCATTGGCTTCATCAATACCAAACCAGCCTATTTCCAATCCCTTGATCTTTTGCAATAAGGGGTCCTTCGAAATATTGGCATCCATAAAAGTCAGGACCGATCCATTAATGAAGGTCACCTCAAGACTTGTCTGATTAAAGTTCTTAATAATCTCCTTAGGACAAATGGAAATAAAAGAAATTAGGGTGGTCCTTCGCAATACAGAAAGCTCTTTTCTGACAATAACCAGCCGGTTACCATTGTACTTCATTGCCTGTTTTATAGCTTCTGCACAAAGAAACCAACTTTTTCCGCCACCCATAGCACCTCCAAAAAGCAAATATTTAGCTCTGCACCTGTGGGCTTCAATTTGCTTGAGTTTAGGAGAATAATATTTCGAAAAATCAATATTCATTTAAAGAATTTGCCATTCTTAGCCTTGCCTTCTTTCTTTGCCTTTTGATATTTTTCATTTGTTTCATTGCACCATTTGTATTCATCTTCGCAAATACAAAAATGTTTTCGGCATTTCATTTCTGGCTGATTATTGGCATTGAAATAAATATTAAAGTCGTCGCATTGGTAACTTTTATCATTCATAACTATTTTATCTAATCTGGCACTGAACAAATGAACTTAATCTCCCCAGAATGTTCCATCTGCTGTTTAAACAAGCCCTGAAGTGCTGTCAGCTCCTTATTAACTGAAAGTGCTGTCTTGTAATCTTTTCTTTCCATGCTGAGCTTATAGAGCTCTTCATATCTTCTTACGGCCTTAGCATAATCATACTCCACTTTTCTTCTTACTGAAAGTTCTATTAGCTGTCTAGCCCTACTAAGGTAGGTGTCTATCTGCCTGTCTGATACCTTCCATTTCATTGAAGTATTTTGAAGTATATCTTCCCTACTGCACCCTTGTATCAGCATACTGGCTATCTGCTTTACCCTCTGTTCTACTATGCTCTTGTCTGATTTCATTCTATTGTTCAATACTATATAGGGATACTAGATACGGGACATTTCAAAAGATTTTGATGGTTTGCCCAAAACTTCCTTTATTGGCGGGACCTCAATAAAGCTACTGAGGGCGTATATCTTCTTCACGTCCTCGATTAAATTGTTCGATATTTTACAAGTTTGGGGAGCAAACAAAAAGCCATCTTCGGATGGCTTTTTTCGTTTTAATATTAAAACCCACCTCAACTACCCAATGCACGAATACAATTCTCCCGGATCAACCAAAGTTCTTCGAGCGAATAGTGGATCTGTGGATGCTGGGATAACCATTGCTTCAGAAAATCTTTATGGTATTGAACTTTAAATCCATTGATTTGATTGGGACTAATTTCGATCTCTTCCAATACATCATCCTGAAAGTTGATGGATTCGGAAGTATTCATTGTTAAATCCATTAGCATACTGTCCCATCTGAGATAACAATGTGCCTCAGGCAGGTAATCGAGTCCGCAATCTCTAAGAATGGTTCCAATTTTTGGTGTATTGATAGCATGCATTTTATACAAACCAATCATAAGTTTAAAGTCTGTGTATCCATTATCAAGCGCCAACTGATTCAATAGGGCATGCTTGGTGCTGCAGGTGCCGCAATTATCTGAGAACACTGAAAGCAAATTATCCTTATCCGCATTTCTTCCATATTTAAGTTGCCTGACAAAGGTACAGGCCTCACTGAATGTATCAATACCTCTGTCAGTAAAAGCTTTGGAGATGACAGAGGATGAGGCAATATGAAAATCCAGGATCATTACTAATTTGAACTATTTAACACAGGCATAGAGCGCGTAAAGCCCAAATGACACAATCATCACACCCGAACCCATATTGATCCATTTCAGCCTTTCTGAGGTAATCTTAGAGGTAAATAGACTGACAAGTGAACTCAGAATAAACCACCACAAAGCAGAACCAATAAACACACCCAGCACTAAAGTCATGGATGATGAGCTATCTGTCTTTGCATTTGCCAGTCCCAGCCCTGCAAAAATGGCCAAAAAAGATAAGATCGTAGCTGGATTGGTGATGGTAAGAATAAAGGTCGAGAAAAAATTCTTTGCCAATCCATTACTTTTAACATTAGCCGCTTGAGTAGCTGGCTGACTTGAAAATGATTTAATTCCAATCACCATCAGAAAAAGTCCGCCTACCAATTGCATCCAAAACTGATAACTCATTAAAAAAGATGAGATGGCCGTTAATCCAAATCCCGCAATTAGTCCATAAATGGTATCTGCCATTGCTGCACCCAATCCTGTAACAAATCCAGAAATTCGCCCTTCTGACAAGGTGCGCTTAATGGTCAGCACACCTATCGGTCCAACCGGCGCAGCCACTGAAAATCCAATGATAAACCCTTTGATTAAAAATTCAGTTGTCATGATAAAGCACTCAAAGGTAAGCTTAGTTGATATAAAAAGTATCGTCAGTGGCAGAATTTAAGAATGTAAAGGCCTTTCAACAATATAAATTGAGATAAAGAAATAATTTGTATTTTTGATTGTGTATGACAGAACTGGAAAATTACATAAAATCCTACTTGGGGATTGATGAATAGTACCTTAACTAATATTAGCACATCTATCAAATGGATATAAGACCAGCGCCAATTAAAATATTTTTAGACTCGGTGGATATGGTTCTCAACAGCAATACTTTTCTGTTGGAATTTGACCCCTTGACGGCTGACATAAACGCTGAATTATATCACTTTTTGCATTCAGCATCTTTCATCGAACAACTTGCCAAACAAGACATAGAAAGGAATTGGTTAAACATGCACTACTTCGACAATACTTTAAATGCCTATCAACTAAAAAACGGCCATATACTTAAAGACAATATGTGTTTAAAAATGCAGGAAGTTGTAAATGAAAAAAACGATTATCTCGTTGCAATGCTGACTGGAGACACTTCTGCCGGGCGATTTTTAAGTTTTTATTCCAAACAATTAGACAAAGTAAAAGCAAAAAACGTTGTTGATCATTTCACTTCATACCTCTCGGTTTACGAGGCCTGGAGACTTTTCGTGGTAGAACCAGACTTCCTCAAAAATGCCACCGAAAAATATCCTAAAGGCGAAGAATTACGCTACTTTCAAGGCGACTTTGGCAATGACTCTGCAACTGTTATTTTGACCAAAGACAAAGCATACTTGCTATTGACAAATGGTATTGATTGAGAAAAAACGCACAAACAAAATTTTCACCTTAGCCCCAAAACATTAACGACTTTCGGAATCAATCGAATCACTTATCTTCTAAATTATTGGATCTAAACTACCCTAATTCCCCAACAGTTATCGTCTAATTTTGCGAGTCACAATTTCTCTTAGGCGCTATAAAGACTATTTTAGTTATTGAAATATAAATTAAGAATATCAAAAAAATTAGCATATACCATTCAAAATATGTTATTTTGATACTGTATACTCCAATGTAAACGATTGGGCTTTTAACTATGAACAATACAGAGACACTCGCAAAACTTAATGATATTTGGAACACATACAGGCAAGCCAGAAACACAGGCGATAAAAAAAAGGCAAATCAATTACTAAGGAATTACATTGATGTATTTAAGCTACAAGACCCCAAAGACATCAAAATATTTGTTGATAATATTTGTCATAGTGTTTGGGATAATGAAAGGATGCCAGGCCTGAATCATCCATCTGAAACACCTGATAACAACAATATAATTCAGCATCCTCTTTTTAAAGAAATTATAGTACCAGATCTTATTAAAGAATATAACAATAACAGTGCATTGCACATGAGGTGGATAGGACAATTCGAACAGTTTTTTTATTCTGATTTTGCCACTACGCAGTCGTTTTTAAACGAGTTAAACATAGCAGGACATTTTGATACAAGACATTTTTACGAAAAGTCATTTTCAATTCATCAGGATCAAAAAACACTCGCATTACTGCTCGACAGAATGGCTCAAGACCTCAACTATTACACACATGAAGTTCCAATTGGAGTGCTTGTCGAACCAGACTTTTTAAATAAGGAAATAAAGACATTTAAGCATTACTGGCAAAAATGCAACTCAAAGAATATCTGGAACCAGGTATTGTCTAAATGGGAATTAATTGCTGAACATTGGACGCTTTTTGTTCAGCAAAAAGACCAATTTGACAACTTTGAAAATTATTTAAAAATACATACAATTGAACTTGATTAGTTTTAAATAATAATGACTCGGATGACGCATGTAACCAGTATACCATTACCAAAATCAAATAGTAACCCATCTTAGCACCTAACCAATGAATGACATAAACGAGTACAATTGCATAGATAAAGACGAATTACTATTGAACACCAAATTAAACATCGACAAATTCGGACTTCAGGTAATTATGGTTGGCTCGACAAGTTACTGCCCCTCTTTTGCTTATAGCATTGGTCTTACTAAGTCTTTTAATCATCCTGAAATTATTTGTTTCGGACTGCCCAATGATTTGGGGCATGCCATCATTAATGACATTGCTGAACTTATTAGAAATGGCGAAACATTTAAAGCCGGCAACATTTCTACTAATATCTTTCAAAATAGTAAAGCTGCATTTATAAACGTTGATAAAAGAAATATCAAAGACTATTTCGGTGCAGCATTAAACTATTATGAAGACAGTGAATTTGACGCCTTACAAGTTGTATGGACAGACAGGAATGACAATCTACCTTGGGAAGATAACTTTGAAGACGAATTCCGATTTCAACAACCTCTTCTGGACCGAAATGCCGATTTCAAATTCTATGAGCCCGAAAACTTAACAGTATTCACAACACGTCAATGTCTTGAAGAAAATAAACCCATTTTGAGAGTTGTTCACGAGGCCAACGGTGACTGGCAATTTTTGACTGGAGACCAACTAACAGAAGACATTAGAATTATCGCTTTATCAGAATTAGTTAAAATGGACAACTCTTTAAACCAAATCTTTGACCTGGAATATGGAGAAGTGGCTGAGCGAGATGAAATAGGTGGAAACTGGACCAGAAAGCAACTTCAATTGGATGAAGACACAGAGTAATACTTTAGACCCAAAAGCCTCTTACAAACAAATCTAATAGGCAAAAACAATAATATAATACTTTTCTAAGCCTCGGATTGTTTCATCACTATTTACAACTACTGCTCTATAAGAATCGTTTCTCTATACAATGTGCCATTAATATAATAACAAACTATATATACACCCGAGGCAGAATTGCTTAAGTCAATCGCACTGCCATTAACCAGGTCATCACGCTGCGCAACTATACCTCCTCGCGAATCATAGATCACCACATGGTTTAAAGTTTCCTGACTTCTAATACTGAAAATACCCTTGCCCGGATTAGGATACAAACAAGTATGATGTTGATTGATTGGATGGATGCTTGAAGTACTATTCCATTTATTCACCAAACAGCCAAATTCTTCGGTACCGGCAAATACATAGTTCGCATTAGCTTTTAAAGTATAAACTCTATTTAATTTCTTACTGCTGTAGTTGATATTGATCCAATTTTCGCCGAAATCTTTTGAGTAAAAAATGCCTGATGCAAATACACTGGCAAACAGTGTATCCCCGCTTGATTCGACGGATAAAACAATTGGCAAATCCAATCCATTACCCTTGGCTTGCCAGGTGATTCCATTATCAACTGACTTAAATACCCTTGAATCTGTTCCGATATACAAGGTGCTGCCAATTCTGGTAATCGAATTTACTCTGGTTGTAACGCCTATATTCCGCTGAACCCAAGATTTACCAGAGTCGGCAGTAAAATACAAACCATTTGAGGTGCCTGCATACATAGTACCATTCAACTCATACAATGTATAAATCTCTGGTGTACCCAAGCCTATATTCACTTCTGACCAGGTTAAGCCATTGTTGCTGGAACAAAAAACGCCTTTACTTTGGGTGCCGGCAAATATTTTGGAACCAATACTGGAAATGGCATAAATATAAGGCTCTTTTAAGCCGGTTTTAGGGGCTTGCGACCAACTCATACCTTCATCGCTGGAAATGAACACACCATCTACAGTGCCAATCAATAATTTATTCTGACTTTTGGTAATTGACAACACAGAATAATTGCTTAAACCATTGTTTATTGCAGTCCAGCTCTTGCCATTATCACTCGAAACAAAGATGCCTGCACCATCGGTACCGGCATAAATTTTACTCCCGTCCATATACAAACTTGGTACAAGTGTCCCTACAAATCCTGAATTATTGATCGACCAGGTAGTTCCCCAGTTTTCAGAAACATTTATTCCTCCGCCATCTGTACAGCATAAAATCGTTGTATTATTTATAAAAGTTTCAATGATACGCTTGTTAGCCATGCCACTACTTTTATCCATCCAACTGCTGCCACCATTACTTGAATAATACATACCATTGCTGGTGCCGGCAATAACATTTTGACCATTAACAGCCATGGATAGAACATTCTTTTCAATCAATCCACTGTTGTAAGTCGTCCACGAAACACCCAAATTAGTGGATTTATATACACCCCCACCCATGGTGCCCACGTAGAGATTCGTACCATCTGTTACAAAAGCCTGTACAAAAAGATTGCCCAAACTGGTATTGCTCTTTTTCCATGTTTTACAAGAATCTGAAGACACATAAACACCCTGACTAACAGTACTTGCAAATACTTTTGTTCCAATCGACACCATGCCAGTTAAATCATTTGCAAAACCCGTGTAAGCCTTAGTCCATGTTACTGCCATATCTTTAGAAATATAGACATCATTTCGAGCACCAGCAATTAAGATATTGCCAATCACTGCGAGGGTTCTGATATTTAAATCGACGATGCCATTATTGGCAGCGACCCATAACTCACCATCATTTTTGGATTTAAAAACGCCATTGGACCCTGCCGCCAAAATGATAGAATCTTTGACTAACAAAATGGTGACTTTTCCATCAAGCATCCCACTATCTTTTAACTGCCAGGTTTTGCCGTTGTCGGTAGACCTTAAAACGCCAATTCTATCTGAGCAAGCAAAGAGTTTTGTACCTTTTGCAGCAAAATCATCCACTCGTCCACCAACCGGACCCGAACCATTCCATTGAGCCGATGCATTAAGAAAAATAAAAACACCCAATACAGATAAAAACAATGCCTTCATATAAGGCAAATATAGTTAAAAGAAGGTAAAATGTTTAGATATCAGAAGGATAGATTTTATGCATCAAAGACACAACTGAATTTTTCCTTTCAAATTACTACTATGGTATTAACGAATTACCCCTATCGTACCCTGATGTTCAAACTCGTAAATAGTGCCCTTCAATTTGGCTTTTATAATATACATATACGAGCCTGTCGGAACATACTCGCCACCATAGGTACCATCCCATACCGGCTGATCTTTAGAGCCTTTGAACAATAAAGCGCCCCAGCGGTCGTATACATCTAACTGTTCTATCTCAAATATATCCGGCAAACCAAATACATCGTTGTGCTTATCAGCATTCGGACTGAATACTGTAGGGATAAAATCAGCAAATGGTATTAACACCGTTATCGTAGCTGTGTCTTCGCCAAAACAACCATTCGCATCGGTGGTTCTTAAAGTCACTAAAGTTGTTGTGTAGAATTTACCATTCTTAACAGCCGTATTGGTATTCTTTCCAAAAACCGCACTTGGAGTCCAGCTGTATGTATAAGCTTGAGCTGGTGTTACAGTGGCAGACAATTCGTGCGAAACATCGCGCACGGCCAATCGGTTACCGGAAATAAGTGGTACAATTTTAGGCGGCTCATTGATATTAACAGAAGCGGTATCAAAACAGCCATAAGCATCTACTGCCCTAACCTGATAAACCCCTTTCGCAAGATTGGTAGCGACATTACTTGTTTGAGTCGGAGATGTGTTCCATGAATATCTTAACAAGCCTGTACCCCCATTGGCACTGGCCAGGGCAGAACCATTGGTGTACCCAAAGCACTTGGCATTGGCAAACGACTGAATGAGCACTTTAACTTTAAGCGGTTCTAAAACATCTGCACTCAAAGAATCTGAGCAACCATAAATATCTTTTACGTTCACTTTATAAGTCCCTTTAGACAAACCAGAGGCTGTAGCGGTCTTTTGTTTGAGAGGATCGTTCCAATAATACGCATACCCATTACTACCTCCAGAAACAGACACTTTTATACTACCGTCACTACCACCAAAGCAATTAACACTGTCGGTAGACACTAATTTTACCTGGAGCTTTAGAGGTTCGTATACCGCTGCCGTAGCTGAATCTTTACAATTATAAAAATCGCTGACGACTACTTTGTAGGTACCTTTTGACAAATTTAAAGCATTAGGCGTTGATTGTTTTGCAACATCATTCCATTGATATTGATATGGTGTAAAACCACCCGAATATGTGCATTTAATTCCGCCGTCTTTGGCTGCAAAACAATTAACACTATCAACTACAACTGAAACAACTCTTGGTTTGCCTGGATTGACAAAGTAAGTAGAATCATAGGCCTGGCAACCAAACTGATCATTTGCCTGAACAAAATACTTTCCTGTTTGAGCCAAATACGTTGAAGAATCTTTGTCGCCATTAGACCATTGAATATTCTTCCATTTAAAGCCAATATTCAACAACATACTATCTCTTTTGCAGGCAGTAAACAAAGAAGTATCCGATAAATTTATATCTGGCTTAGAAACGATTATCGAAGTTGTATCATAACAAACTCCAATACCGTCAGTTGCTTTGAGCCATACTTTTGTGTTGGCATTTGCTGTAATGTTTGTCGCTGATGTGGTATCGGAAGTTGACCAAGTGACCTTGGTTGAGCTTGATTGAAGAGTGTATAATTGGGCAACTTCTGATGAAGTTAAGGCTCGATTCCAAACACCAAAATCATCAATTTTCCCGTTAACATATTCCATTATCCCAGTTGCAGGATTTCTTGCACCAATAAAATTTGTAGCGGTAGAATTACCAAGTGTTAAATAGGAAAAATCAAGACTTGAATAACTGATACTGCTCGTTTGTATTAAAGAGTTATTTAGATATAATTTTAAAGTTGAATTACTATACGTAACGACAACATTATACCAATTGTTCGTTGAAATTAAATTAGCAGAGGAAGTTATTCCAATATAACCTTGTGGACTTGGCTGAGATGCAGCATATCCTATTGCTCCATTTGATTGAACATAAATTTGATGGGTTCTCCAAAATCCTTCCTTCCCAAATAATGACACCCCTCCGCTAGTTGGTAATTGGTTCATATTAAACCAAATTGAAAAAGTAAATTCTGAAACACTTGTGCTACCATTAAAAAAAGGCTGAGCTAAGGAAATATAACTACTACTCCCATTAAAGCTATAAGCAGAATTTGCATTTCCAAACCGATCACTTATTAAATTAGCCCCATATACTGTTCCATGGTTACCTAAACTCCCGTTATCATTAGCGTTGCCGCAAAATGGATACCAATCCACCATGCCAGATTTGATGGCATTAGGCAAATATCCACAAATAGAATTCACATTGGCATTAGAATTAATAGAACTTCTCAAAGTCACTTGTGTTCCTTTACAAACAACAGTATCCCTTGGTGCTATTTTGGGACTTAACACAGAGACAATAGCAGAGTCTTTGGCAATACAGCCAAATGAGTCAGTAGCTGTTAAAACAACTTTGCCCGTACTTTTAATGTAAGCATTTTGAGAAGTTGCACCAGTGCTCCAGTTGTAAGCAACGAATCCACTGCTAGCGTTTAATTGCAAGCTATCAAATTTACAGGAGCGAATGGTATCGTTACCAATATCAACTGTTGTACTTCTTACAAAAACATTGGTTGTATCGTAACATGTGCCAATACCGTCAGTGGCTTTGAGCCATACTTTGGTATTGGCGTTTACAGAATATGTACTTGAATTAGTATTTCCGCTGTTTGACCATAGCAAAGATGTAGAACTTTGGTTTTGAATTGTATACAATTGGCTGATTTCTGAGGAGGATAGTTCACGATTCCAAAACCCAACATCATCAATGACGCCATTTAAATGCTGTTGATTATTGGTATTACATGAATTACAGCCTTGACCACTTCCGACAACCCATGCTCTATCAGCTCCAAGATTTAAGTATGGTGTAGTAAATTGCAGTTGACCACTTTGAGAAGCTGAACTTGTAGCTTCTAAAGTACCATTTTTATACAGCTTAATTGTCCCATTTGATGTTCTAACAATAGTTAGCATATGCCAATTATTATTCACAACTGATGATCCAAAAATATTGTTCCCAGTTCCACAACAATTGTCCCTGACCAATATCCCATAATTGCCAGGACTTTGAACAATATCCGCTAAAGTTCCAATATGAAAATCATACTCAATGCCACCTGTTCCTTGCATTGAAATAACCGGACCATGATTATCTGCAGTTTTAACCCAAACAGAAGAAGTGAAACTAGTATTGGCGGGTATTTTATTCAACATTGACGCTAGACTAATCTGTATATAATCACTTGTACCATTGAAATAATAAGCACTATTTGTGTTACCAAATCTATCATTGGTTAGAGTGGCTCCGTTTACAGTTCCATGGTTAGCATTTCCACTACCATCGTTTGCATTTCCGCAGAATGGATACCACGAGACCAAGCCTGTATTTATGCCGCTTAGCATATAACCGCAACTTGAATTCGAGCCAGCATTATTATTTACCCTACCCCGTATATTCACCTGTGCACCTTTACAAACTACCGTATCTCTCGGCAGTATTCTTGGATTTAACACAGAGACAATAGCTGAGTCTTTAGCTTTACAACCAAAAGAGTCCGTTGCAACAATCACTATTTTGCCATTAGTTTTGATATAAGTACTTTTTGTACTAGCGCCGTTGCTCCAACTGTATGAAACAAAACCATTATTGGCTGTTAATTTAACACTATCTAATTTGCAAGATCTGATGGTATCGTTGCCGATGTTTAAGGTTGGGATAGTGTGGGCCTGAGCTAAATACAAAGACTTAATTTCACAATCTGTTAATACCCGATTCCAAATACCTACATCATCCAATTTTCCATCCCAAGACCAATAAGAAACATTTGATGGTTGATGTGATCCAATATATAAATTATTAGAATTGGTAGGAATTGCAGAGAGACTAACAGAACTTTGAGCAACTAAGTTTCCATTAATATAAATGTATTTTTTCTGATTCGTTACATCAAACACTGTGACTAAGTGATACCATGTATTTGCATTAATAGCATTTGAAAACAAGAAACCACCTGCATCCAACCACCTGACCTTGTTCAAGGGCGCAATAGAATAAGGTGAGCTGGTAATCAATTCATATGAAGGACTGGTATTGTATTTACTTACTATACCATGATCTGTATTGAAATTATTTGCGTAAATCCAAACACTGATTGTAATACTTCCAGAAATACTTAAGGAACTGGCATTGCCGCAATTAATGTAATCTGCATTACCATCAAAACTGTATGCCTGATTACTTCGCCCGAATCTATCACTTGTGAGTGAGGCTCCCGTTACACTACCATTATTCCCCGTACCACTGCTATCAATAGCATTACCATTAAAAGGCCACCAACCTACTAAGCCGTTGGATGGGACATAGTTGGGCCTACCTTGAGCATTTAATTGAATCTTAATTGAAATAACTAGAACTAAAAATAAGCACTTTTGTAAAGTAATTTTCATGTTTTTATTCAACTTTTAATTTTGATCTGGGTCAATATTAATCTCATCTGACAACAAGAGATTATCAGATAAACCCTTATTATAAAATTCATTAATATTTGAAACAATACTCATTCGCAATGAACCTTGGTCTTTGAACGTTACCTTTTTGTTTACTACTTCATACTCCGATATAAAATAACCTTGTAAATCAGATGGTATATCTTCAAGTATGGTTTTGCCTTTTATTTTCTCCTTAATTAAATATACATAGAGATTTGGCGTTGTCTCGAGGATCTGCAATGCTATACCGAGTTCAAGAAATACATTTCTATTGTTCTTACTCAAATCAAAAATTACAACATTAGAGCCACTTATTCTTTTCATGATACTGGCAAGCATGGTTTTCCCAGCCGAAGACCTCAAGCGTTTGTATTCGATTTTTATTTCAGGATGGGATTTTTTCTTGTTTTCAAATTGACTCTTTACGCCCGCAATAATTTTTTTTATTGCTAATTCAGAGTTAGACACAACAGTATCTCCCTCCTTCTTCCATTCATAGGCTGATGAAATTATAAACTGCATATTATTCTTTCTTAAAACTACAACTAAATTGTTTCCCATCAATACTTAGTTCCACACTGTATATACCTTTGCTCAGTTGTGCAACATTAATTTGTGGCGCATCGGTTGAGTGTATGGTTTGACTTAACACCAGCTTACCTGAAGCATCAAAGATCTTGACAACTGCTTCGCGGAAGTTAGCCTGTAAATTGAAGTTGATAACATCGCCAGCAGGGTTAGGATAAACTGAAATCACTTCTTGATTAATGTCGTTAATGCCGACACCCCACACCTTAAGGCTCACTATCCTCGTGGTATCCGTTAAGCAATTTCCTTTTACAACACATCTGAACAGTTGATTATTATTGCCACTACTTACATTCGAAACTTTTAAAGAGTCTGTATTAACGCCCTTGTACTGACCAGCATTAGTTAAATTAGCCCATCCCGTTCCAAGATCAGTTTGCCACTGATAAGTAAGCAAAGTATCATCTGAAAAGCATGTAAATAATGCGTTACCTGAAAACATAGCTTGATTATCGGGTTCTTTAGTAATAGATTTGGCACAAGCATAGTAAAGTCTATTGATTTCTTCATTAGTTAACACCCTATTCCATATGCAAACATCATCTATGAAACCATTCCATGACCAATTACTAACATTACCAGGTTGATGTGCTCCTATAAACAAATGATCATTGTTTACTGGAATATTTAAATTATCTGTAGAGACCTCCGATTCAAATACGCCATTAATATATAATGAATTTGTTAGTTTCTGTCTGTCAAAAACTACAGTTACGTGAACCCAGTTATTTGTCGAAATATCATTTGAGTATTGAAACTGACCATTTGTTGTGCCCCATCTGATTTTACTTCCGCTTGTAATTAAGTCATATGTTGCTTGATTACTTGTATTCATTTTACTTACTATTCCATGATCTCCGCTTAGATTTTTCGAAAGTACCCAGACAGAAATTGAAATACTACCAGTTATACTTAATCCTTTTGAGTTTCCACAATCAATGTAATCTGCACTCCCATCAAAACTATATGCAGAATTTAAATTTCCAAACCTATCAGGTATTAAAGTTGCTCCACTAACTGTCCCATGATTCCCATTTCCACTTTCATCATTGGCATTGCCATTAAACGGCCACCAACCCTTTAAACTATCCGTTGGAACATATTTTGGAACTTGGGCTCCAGCACTCATTAAAATTCCAAAAAGGAACATGCTAACTACTATCTTTTTCATATTTACTTTCGTATCGCAGCAAATATAAAAACAATTATCGTATTAATTATTAATTTGATAATTTGTACTAATGAATATCATGTTTCTTTTTATATGATTCATTAACACGAGTATAATATGTTTTCCCCTACTTTTGTATCTATGTACATTTCAATTACCGGTCTCAAACCCAAAAATTTACTGAGTACTTTTCGGTTCTGGACGCTTGCTATTCCATCTTTCAGACAGGCGCAATCAGCTGAAGGCAATACTTTTGCGCAAGTTAAACGCATCAATGGTTTTCAATGTACCTTGAGCGCCTGGAACAGTCGCGATGATATGCTGAAATTTATGCGCAGTGGTGTGCACCTTAAAGCCATGAAATCTTTTCATAAAATCG
>JACCDH010714403.1_pt1 | contig 20578 bp, 18 predicted proteins | sample 7442481 | NCBI WGS metagenome assembly JACCDH01 (sample SAMN15323433, study PRJNA562643) | freshwater metagenome | isolation source: river surface water | place: USA:Blue River Watershed | collected 2017-08-15 | reverse complement strand
AAATGACCGACACCCCCCACTTCCCAGAAGACGACGAAATCAGCCTACTGGACCTGCTGCAAACCATGGCCGAAAACCTGCGCCTGCTCGTCATTGGTCCCATTGTGGTGGGCCTGCTGGCGCTGGCTGGGGCGTCGCTCTGGCCCAAAACGTACGAAAGCACCGCCATCCTCAAGGCCGAGCAAGTGACGGCCAACCTCATGCTCAGCGCCGCTGTGATCGACCCCATTGCCGCCAATCTGGGCTACACCCCAAAGCTGGATCAAGACGAAGCACGCGACAAACTTAAAAAAGTGATCAAAGCCAACGCCAAAGACAAACTGCTCACCCTGACCACGCAAGCCGACACCCCCCAGGCCGCGCAAACGCTGGCCAAAGCCGTGCTGCAGCAAACCTATGCCCAAAGCCAACCACGCGACAGCGAAAAGCTGAGCCTGCAAAAGCAATTGGCCCAAGCCCAAGCCCGTGAAAAAGAAGCCACCCAAACAGCCCAACTGCTCGGCCGCAAAATGGAAGGCGTTGGCACTACAGGCGCATCCGAAGTGGCGCAGAGCTTTGTCCAAATGATCGGCGTTGTCAAAGAAAGCCAAGCCACACAGATCGGCATCGAGCGCCAACTGCAAGGCTTGGATTCCAGCGCCTTGGTGCAAGAAGCCACTCTGCCCACCAAACACATCACCCCAAAACAAGGCCTCGTCACCATCATGGCCACCTTGGCCGCAGGCTTCGCCTTGCTGCTCTTCGTCTTCATCCGCCAAGCCCTGCGCAACGCCAGCCAAGATGCACAATCCGCCGAAAAACTCAGTGCCATCCAAGCTGCATGGCGCAAAGCCTTGGGCCGATAAACCCACTTCCCCTTAAGGAGCGAGCCCCTGCTCGCGAATGCTCGCATAACCAATCATAAAAAACCAGCTCTTTGCTGCTTAAACAATGATCCAAGTTACTCCCGTTATTCTTTGCGGCGGCTCTGGCACACGTTTGTGGCCATTGTCGCGCACAGGATTTCCCAAGCAGTTTCTTTGCCTTACAGGTAACGAAAGCCTGTTTCAGCAAGCTGCGCAAAGGCTGGCTGCTTTGGGTAATGACCAAATTCAAGTGGCATCTCCAGTCATTGTCAGTGGCGAAGAACACCGCTTTTTGGCTTCAGAGCAATTGCGCGAAGTGGGTATTACCTTGGGTACGGCGTTGCTAGAACCCAAAGGCCGCAATACAGCCCCTGCATTGACCCTGGCTGCATTGGCCGCTGTTCAAAATGGCCAAGACCCCGTGCTGGTCGTCACCCCCGCCGACCAAACTGTTGCCAATGCAGCCGCATTCACGGCCGCAGTCCAACAAGCCATTGCCCAAGCAGCCGAAGGCAACATCGTTATTTTGGGCATCACCCCCGACAAACCCGAAACCGGCTACGGCTACATCCGGACCGAACCAAATCCAATTGGGAGCGAGCCCCCGCTCGCGAATGTCTGCAGAGTGCGGGCCTTCGTAGAAAAGCCAAACCTGGAAACTGCCCAGAAATACCTGGAACAAGGCGGCTACTTCTGGAATGCCGGCATGTTCGTTTTGCGTGCCTCCGTCTGGCTCAAAGCCCTGCAAACCTTCCGACCCGACATCGCTCAAGCTTGCCAAGTAGCATGGGCCGCCAAAAAGCAAGATGCCCAATTCATCCGTCCCGGCAAAGAAGAGTTTTCAGTTATCCCCTCAGAGTCCGTGGATTACGCCGTCATGCAGCTCTGCCCAGGTAGCGCCTTCCCCATCCAGATGGTGCCCCTTGACGCTGGCTGGAGCGACCTCGGCGCTTGGGACGCGGTCTGGAACGTGTTGCCCAAAGACGCCCGAGGCAACGCCCACACGGGCGATGTGCTGGCCACAGACAGCCACAACACGCTGGTGCACGCCAGCAGCCGCTTGGTCAGCCTGGTGGGTGTGAGCGACCTGGTCGTCATCGAAACAGCAGACGCCGTACTGGTTGCCAACAAAACGCGCAGCCAAGACGTAAAGCACATTGTGAATGCATTGAGCAAGCAAAATCGCGAAGAACACACCCTGCATCGCAAAGTGCACCGCCCCTGGGGGTGGTACGACAGCATTGACGAGGGTGGCCGCTTCAAGGTCAAGCGCATCCAGGTCAATCCCAAGGCTAGTCTGAGCCTCCAAAAGCACCATCACCGCGCTGAGCATTGGATCGTGGTGACAGGCACAGCCGAGATCACCAATGGCGACAAGGTGCTGACCCTGACCGAAAACCAGAGCACCTACATCCCCTTAGGTGAAGTTCATCGATTGGCCAACCCCGGAACTATCCCCCTCGAAATCATCGAAGTGCAATCAGGCAGTTATCTTGGCGAAGACGATATCGTTCGCTATGAAGATAAATACGGACGATAAATCAAATATGGAAGTCAATAAATTGAGCAAAGAAAAAAAAGTTGCCCTCATTACTGGTGTTACAGGGCAAGATGGATCTTATCTTGCAGAATTTCTGCTTGAGAAGGGTTATCAAGTTCATGGCATAAAGCGCCGCGCGAGTTCATTCAACACTCAGCGGATTGATCATATTTTTCAAGATCCGCATATTGTCAATGCTAATTTCAAATTGCATTACGGTGATCTAAGCGACACCAGCAATCTGGTTCGTATCATCCAAGAAACTCAGCCCGATGAAATCTACAACCTTGGAGCCCAGAGCCATGTTGCAGTGAGCTTTGAGTCACCTGAATACACTGCCGATGTAGATGCCATCGGTACTCTGCGTATTCTGGAGGCTATACGAATTCTCGGTTTTGAAAAGAAAACAAGATTTTACCAAGCATCAACGTCTGAGCTTTATGGCTTGGTGCAGGAAATCCCACAAAGGGAAACAACACCATTTTACCCGCGCAGCCCTTACGCCGTCGCAAAAATGTACGCCTACTGGATTACAGTCAATTATCGAGAGGCTTATGGTATCTATGCGTGTAATGGAATATTATTTAACCATGAAAGTCCACGCCGAGGCGAAACCTTTGTCACCCGAAAAATCACCCGGGGCCTTGCCAATATTAGCCAAGGCTTGGAAGACTGTCTGTATATGGGCAATCTAGATGCTTTGCGAGACTGGGGGCATGCAAAAGATTACGTACGAATGCAATGGATGATGCTGCAACAACAACAGGCCGAAGACTTTGTAATTGCAACAGGTGTGCAATATAGCGTTAGACAGTTCATCCAATGGTCTGCAGCAGAATTAGGGATTACTTTGCAATTTGAGGGCCATGGAATTGAGGAGCGGGGTGTTGTGTCCTCTGTTAATGGTGATAAGACGAGCGCAATTAAAGTTGGAGATGTGATAATCAAGGTCGATCCACGCTATTTTCGGCCGACTGAAGTAGAAACATTACTTGGAGACCCAACTAAGGCCAAAGAAAAACTGGGTTGGATCCCTGAAATTACTGTTCAGGAAATGTGCCGGGAAATGGTCACCAGCGATCTTGAAGAGGCAAGAAAACACGCCTTGCTCAAGCGGCATGGATATTCATCCGCCATGGCAGCTGAGTAAGTCATGAAAATTCTGCTAACCGGAGCGGGCGGTATGGTTGGGAAAAACCTTCTCGAACACCCGGAGATTAATTTCTTTCAAGTACTCGCACCTCGTAGTTGGGAACTAGACTTGCAAGACTTTGTAGCAGTGCAAGCCTATTTAGATAAACATCGCCCTGACATAGTAATCCATGCAGCGGGAAAAGTTGGTGGCATTCAAGCAAACATGCGAGAGCCTGTCGGATTCCTGCTTGAAAATCTTGACATGGGGCGCAACATCGTTTGGGCATCGCGGCAAACGGGTGTCAGGCGGCTTATCAACCTTGGCAGTTCCTGCATGTATCCCCGTAACCACAATGAGCCGTTGGCTGAAGAATTGGTGCTCAAAGGGGAGCTGGAGCCAACTAATGAAGGTTATGCACTCGCCAAAGTGGTGACGGCACGACTATGTGAGTACATTACCCGTGAAGATCCAGATTATCAATACAAAACATTGATTCCATGCAATCTGTATGGGCGGTACGATAAATTCGATCCAGCTCAATCGCACCTTATTCCTGCAATTATCCATAAAGTTCACCAAGCAAAGCTTGCTGGAGATGGCCAAGTTGAGATATGGGGCTTGGGGAACGCTCGGCGTGAATTCATGTACGCTGGTGACCTTGCGGATGTTTTGATTCGTGCTGTTAAAGCGTTTGAGTCTTTACCTATGATGATGAACGTTGGTTTGGGACATGACTACTCGATTAACGAGTATTACCAAGTAACAGCCGATGTTTTGGACTACCGTGGCGTGTTCACTCATGATTTGTCCAAGCCTGTAGGGATGGCACGCAAAATGGTCAATGTTGAACGTCAGCAGTCTTGGGGATGGAATGCTAAACACACGTTGCGTTCAGGTATTGAAAAAACGTACGATTTTTATTTGAAGGATATTAAAAATGAGCTTTAAATTTCCGTTAGCTACAGCAACATGGGGTAAGGAAGAGCAAGAAGCGATGCAAAGAGTTATTGCATCCGGTATGTTCACAATGGGTGCGAACGTAAAGGCATTCGAGCGGGACTTTGCCCAGTATATAGGTAGTAAATATTGCGTAATGGTGAACTCAGGTTCTTCTGCAAACCTTTTGATGGTGGCGGCGCTATTTTATACCAAGAACTCAAAGCTGAAACTGAAGCGTGGCGACGAAGTGATCGTGCCCGCAGTATCTTGGAGCACGACCTACTATCCACTTTATCAATACGGTTTGAAGATCAAGTTCGTTGACATCGACCTAAATACGCTGAACTACGACCTTGAACAATTGGAAAAGGCTGTAACTAACAAGACCCGTATGATAATGGTGGTGAATTTGTTGGGTAATCCAAATAATTTTGATCGGATCTATCAGATCATTGATGATCGCAATATTATATTGATGGAAGACAATTGCGAGTCCCTTGGAGCGAGATTTAATGGCAAACATGCCGGAACATTTGGTGTGATGGGCAGCTACAGCACATTCTTTAGTCATCATATCTCGACGATGGAAGGCGGTATGATAACGACAGATGATGAGGAGATTTACCATATTCTGCTTTCGCTACGTGCGCACGGCTGGACTCGCAACCTACCAAAACACAATCTAGTCTGCAGTGATAAAAATGATGATCCGTTCGAGGAATCGTTCCGTTTTGTTTTGCCAGGCTACAATGTACGTCCGTTGGAGTTGGAAGGTGCCTTAGGCATAGAGCAGGTAAAACGCTTACCACTGCTTATTGAAGAGCGCCGCAAAAACGGCAGGTTACTGCAGACAACACTGGCAAACCATCCTGATATACTCATCCAAAAAGAAATCGGTGAGAGTAGTTGGTTCGGTTTCAGTCTGGTTATTCGCCCAGAAAGTAAACTTACCCGAAAGACATTATTGAAGAAACTGTATCTGTTAGGATTTGAGTGTCGCCCAATTGTTGCGGGAAACTTTGCTAAAAATGAAGTCATTAAGTACTTTGATTCAGAAATTCATCAAGTATTAAAAAATGCAGAGCACATAGATAAGAATGGATTGTTTATTGGAAATCATCATTATCCAATTTATGATGCCATTGCCGAATTACAAAAAATATAAGGGCTCAATAAAATATTTCCGAAAATTTCTTAAAATATTAATATAAAATTTAATTACTTTAAAAATAATAATGAAAATTGCCATTGTCGGAGCAGGTTACGTTGGGATTTCAAACGGCGTACTCCTTGCCCAAAATAATGAAGTCGTTTGCCTTGATGTTGATCAGAAAAAAGTGGCGATGCTTAATCGCATGGAGTCACCAATTGATGACGTTGAAATCGGCGAATTCCTGAAGAATCGTCAACTCAACTTCCGTGCGACTCTCGTAAAAGAAGATGCCTACGCTGGGGCTGACTACGTCATCATCGCCACCCCAACAGACTACGACCCAAAGACGAACTATTTCAATACTCGATCAATCGAAGCGGTCATACGGGACGTCATGGCCGTCAATCATCAGGCGGTGATGGTGATCAAATCAACAATTCCAGTCGGTTACACACTTCGAACTCGCGAAGCACTTGGGACTCAGAACATAATCTTTTCCCCAGAATTCCTGCGCGAAGGGCGGGCGTTATACGACAACCTGCATCCCTCTCGCATCGTTGTTGGTGAACAGTCTATCCGTGCCAAGAACTTTGCTAACTTACTTAAGCAAGGCGCTGTCAAGCAGGACATCCCAACTCTTTTGACCGGCAGCACCGAAGCTGAGGCGATCAAACTTTTTGCCAATACCTACTTGGCCATGCGCGTCGCCTACTTCAACGAACTGGACACCTATGCCGCCCGCCATGGGCTAGATACCCGCCAGATTATTGACGGCGTTTGCTTTGATCCAAGGATTGGCGCGCACTACAACAATCCCAGTTTTGGCTATGGCGGTTACTGCTTGCCCAAAGACACCAAGCAACTCCTCGCTAACTACTTGGAAGTTCCTCAGAATCTAATCCAAGCCATTGTTGACTCCAATACTACGCGCAAAGATTTCATTGCAGAAGAAATACTTGCGAGGAAGCCTAAGGTGGTAGGAGTTTATCGGCTGATCATGAAAGTAGGGTCGGATAATTTCCGTGCGTCTAGCATTCAGGGAATTATGAAGCGCATCAAGGGAAAGGGCATCCAGGTCATCGTCTATGAACCTGCACTCAAGGAAGAAGAGTTTTACAACTCCAGAGTCATCAAGGATTTGGATGCTTTCAAGCAGCAGGCAGATGTCATTATTGCCAACCGCAACACCGAAGTGCTCTCAGATGTGGCTGACAAGGTTTTCAGCCGAGACTTGTTCGGTAGTGACTGAACATGATGAACGTTAAATTCATTGTTGCTGGCGTAAAAAAATTACCGTTCTTTATCGCTTACGGAAAAATTCAGCAAAGCAAGATATTCGAATTGTATTTGTGTTTTCTTATAGTGGGAGAACTCTGATTGTCATAACAGAGTTGAAGCATAAATCTCTAATTAAAAAATGCAGTAAGCAAAAGTAAGAGACTTTGAGCAAAGCAAAGTAAATAAAAAATAATAATAAAAGCTGTTAGTAATCTTATAAATTTTTTCGAATAAAAGAGAACATAAAAATGAGCCAAAAAATATAGTTTTACAAAAAAATTTCAAGTCAAAGGAAAATACCATGTTAAATTTTGCCTTAGTTGGCTGTGGACGAATTGCTAAGCGGCATTCTGAACTTCTTGGTCTTGGCCAGATTAAAGGGGCAAGATTGGCGGCGATATGTGATCTTGTAGAAGACAAAGCCAGGAGAATGGGAGAACAATTTTCTATACCATACTACACAGATATGCACCAAATGTTGCAGAAAGAAAAGGTTGATGTTGTTGTGGTACTTACAGAAAGCGGGAACCACGCAAAAAATGTTGTCGAACTTGCGCAGTATGGCAAACATATCGTTGTTGAGAAGCCAATGGCGTTAACTCTTGATGACGCCGATGCGATGATTCAAGCATGCGACAAGTCTGGCGCAAAGCTTTTCGTTGTCAAACAAAATCGCTTTAATGTTCCGGTCGTAAAGTTGCGCGAAGCGTTGGATCAAGGTCGATTCGGTAAGTTAGTATTGGGCACGGTTCGTGTGCGGTGGTGTCGTCCTCAAGATTACTATGACCAAGCGCTGTGGCGCGGTACATGGGCAATGGACGGTGGAGTTTTGACAAATCAAGCAAGCCACCATGTCGACATGCTCGAATGGATGATGGGCGATGTAGAAAGTGTGTTTGCGCGTAGCGCAACGGTACTGGCTAAAATTGAAGCTGAAGATACTGCTGTAGTCACACTTAAGTTTCGTAACGGTGCACTTGGTGTGGTTGAGGCCACGACTGCAACACGCCCCAATGATCTGGAGGGATCGATATCAGTATTAGGCGAAGGTGGCACGGTGGAAATTGCAGGTTTCGCCGTCAATAAAATGAAAACTTGGAATTTTGTTGAGGCTAAACCCGGTGACGAAGACGTCATGGAAAACTATTCTGTCAATCCACCAAACGTATACGGTTTTGGACACCAAGCCTATTATGAATATGTAGTAAACTGTATCAGCAAAAATGGGCCACATTTAGTAGATGGACTTGTTGGCAGAAAAAGTTTAGAACTCATTAATGCCATATATGAATCCATCGAGACGGGTAAAGAAGTCTACTTGCGATTCCGGCCAAAACACTGCAAGCTAGGAGGCTCATTTTGAGCCAACCCAAGATCAAAGAGGCCGAGATTGTAAATGTGAATTTTGGCGATGGAGTGACTGTTGTCTCCCCAGTTAACCTTTATGGCTGCACAATTGGTAGTAATGTCTTTGTTGGCCCTTTTGTTGAAATTCAAAAGAACGTAAACATCGGTGAGCGAACCAAGATTCAGTCTCACTCATTCATTTGTGAGTTAGTTGACATAGGAAAAGATTGCTTCATCGGTCATGGAGTAATGTTTATTAATGACACCTTCGCAAAGGGTGGGCCAGCAAGAGGTGATAAGTCGCTCTGGAAGCAAACAAATATTGGCGATAACGTGTCAATTGGGAGTAATGCCACCATTCTACCGGTTACAGTATGCAGCAACGTTGTTATTGGTGCTGGTTCGGTCGTGACTAGAGACATTATATCCCCAGGGATTTATGTCGGTAACCCAGCCAAGCTAATCAAAAAATTATCTGATTGAGAATCTAAACCATGAATACTCAAATCCCTTTTGTCGATCTTCACGCACAGTATCTATCTATAAAAGACGAAATTGACTTCGTGATAAGAGACGTTATTGAAAAATCATTATTTGTTCGCGGGCCGTATGTGGATAAGTTCGAGCAGATGTTTGCCGAGGCAATGGAACGGAAGTACTGTGTTTCCTGTGCTAATGGAACAGACTCTCTCTATATCGCGATGGTCGCCTTGGGCGTTAAACCTGGTGACGAAGTACTGGCACCTGCTCATTCTTGGATATCCACGACAGAAACCATAACCCAAGCTGGTGGCAAAGTGGTTTTTTGCGATACAGACAAAGATACATTCACAATAGATCCAAAGTGCATTGAAGATAAAATAACACCAAACACCGTAGGTATTATTCCAGTTCATCTTTATGGCCAACCAGCCGATATGGATGCAATAATGGCTATTGCAAAGAAGCACAATCTTTGGGTGCTGGAAGACTGTGCACAAGCACATCTTGCTCGCTACAAAGGACAGCTGGTCGGTACATTCGGTGATGCAGCATCTTTTTCTTTCTACCCCGGAAAAAACTTAGGTGCAATGGGCGATGCCGGTGCGATTGTGACGAATGACCAGACACTGGCGGAAAAGATGGCTATATTTGCTCGTCATGGAGGACTCAAAAAGGGGGACCACAAAATTGAAGGAATCAATAGTCGCATGGATGGTTTGCAGGCAGCAATTCTTACCGTAAAATTTCAACATCTGTATAAATGGACCAAAGAAAGACAGAAGCTTGCCAAATTTTATTCAGACAATTTCTCTACCCTAAGCGGTCTACAGGTGCCTACAGTCTCTGCAGGAAGAGAGCATGTTTGGCATCTTTACGTTGTTCGCGCATCTGATCGGGATGCACTTGCTACATCACTTGCGGCAGAAGGGATATCTACTGTGATCAACTACCCCGTAGCCTTACCTTTTTTACCTGCCTACGCTCGTTTCAACCATAGACACGAGGAGTTTCCGAACGCATTTGAGAACCAAAAAACAATTCTCTCCTTGCCTTTGTACCCTGAAATGCCGGACAATTTTCGCCAGCGCGTTGTTGATAGTGTACGGAAAATGCATGTGTTGGTTTAGGTCATATCCATATCGACTTGTCGTCAGGTCCTGTTGATTGCCTACAAGATCCGACGTCGAAATGAAGAATCTAGCATAACTGTTTGACCTTCGAGGGAAAGCTGTGGCTACTTGGTGGGCGTTTACTTGATCCAATAATAAAAGTAGCAGAGGCATGGGTAAGCCAAGATGGCAAATTTTGGGAAAAGGTGAGTTTGTCAAAAGAACTTGGGCATAGGCATGCAGCCTTCGTTACAGTGTTCAACAAAATTTTTTGGTGGATCTGGGGAAGCGCAGATAATTACCCGCAGACTGATTCATGGGTAAAGCCTCGAATACAGTAAAGATGAGATAATTAGAATGAAAATTCTATCCTGTAAAATTAAAAATAATTTATAATATCAATAACAAAAAATCAAGTAATGAATTTAAAGAATTAATACATCATAATTGCGACTTCCGGATTGAGTATGATCAATAAGTATTTTTCATTACCGAGTATATTGAATATGCATCAATTAAGAGTCTTCTATGCATTTGGTTTGTTGATTGTGGGAGTACTCTACCCTGAAGATAAGACTTTGCTAGGAGGTGTACCTTGGCCACCGTTTTTGGCTGCGCTTGGTTTGGTACTTGTCGTTGCACTAAAACGGGAGCTTAAGAGTGGACTTGTTATCAGCACAGTGACGACTCTCTGGGTGTTATCAGTTCTTGGGTTTTCATTAGTACTGGGAGTGTTCGGCATCACTGCGAAGCCAGAAATAGAGTTTGTGTTACGCCACTACTTAACCCTGCTGATAACCACAATTGTTTCTTTCCTACTCATCAGTGACCTGCCAGTACGCTCAATCTTGAACGGAATCTACAGATTTGGGTTTGTAATTGCCTTGATTTTATTAGTGATTCGATTATTATTATTTGATTTTTCTCGTGAAGGTACATTCCTCGGTTTAGGACCTTTAACTTTCGCAAAATATGTTTGCATTGGATGGATCGCTAAAATTGCGCATGACGGTGGGATAAGGTTTATTCCATCATTGGTTTTTGCATTGGCATTGGTCGTAGCTGATTCTAAAGGACCAATTCTATTTTTCATGATTACTATTGCATTATTTACATTTGTAAATAAAAGAGTCAAAAAATGGCATGCAGTATTTTTTATTCTTGTCTTTACTATCCTTAGCTCAATGTCTGGAAGATTTCTTGCATTTAGCAACGATCTAACATCGATTTTAACTGGCGAACTAATGCTGCCTGATTCCGTTGAATTTGAATCCAAAGTTGAGAATGAGGAAATCAGTGGCACAATTGCTAGATTGATAGCGATAAATTCATCAATAGAATTAATATTAAAACAACCATTTTGGGGGTGGGGGATTGGTAGTTGGCCGTATTTAACGGGTCTGCATTATCTTGAATATCCGCACAACAGCATCCTTGAGATATGGTTTGAGTATGGAATTTTTGGTGTTTGTGTATTTGGTTATTTTGTAGTAACTGCGTGTTGTGGATTGTTAAGAAAAAATCCATTTTCATTATGTGTTATATTTTGTGCATTTCTTTCATTGACTACGGGCTCAATCAGGGATCTTCGTTTACTAATTTTCTTTGTTATTTTGGCGCATCACTTCATGATAAATTATAAAAGTGTTCGCGCTGCATATAAACCGGTTATAGGCTTAAAGGGGTCAATGCATGTTAAATAGCTCAAGAAGTGAGCCCCAAAAAAAACTTGTTATTCTTTGTTCATCATATTTTGACAGATTAGGTCACCCTATTTTCGCAAATAAAATAAAAAATGAGTTAGATGAGCAATATAATGGAGAGATTGAGATACACGGAATAGCAACATCTATTGATATTTTGAAATTATATGAGTCCTCAAAAGTAGTGCCTACATCAGTAATTGGCGGTTCGTTGCACAATATAGACACACGTATCGCGCTAAAAAAACGTTATGGAAAGCTAGGCTCTTTGTTCATTTTGTTTATTCGTTTCATAAGCATCACTCATTTCTATTGGCAAAACTTCAGATCCCTAGATAATAGCGCGAGAGTGATAGATCTCGAATGCGAACCTATCCAGGCTGCGTTAGCATCTGTATTTGCATCGGTGCATCAAGACATACGTATTGGCTTTGTTATCCATTCGATGCCTAGGGAGGTCCAGTCGAGTTTGATGAGAATTTACAAACGTCTATCATTGACAGCTCTTCGTTTTTTACTAAGCTCACCAAGTCGAAGCGCGATTTTCATGAACACGGAGGCACTTGAATCGGCTGTAAATAAGGGTATCAACCGTAAGCAATGTGTTTTTGGGGGGTGGGGCTATGATATCCTGCCCTCTGATCTGATGTCTGTGAATAAACCGAAAGGTGATCAAACTGTTATTTTAGCCTTTGGTGTGCTTCGAAATGACAAGAGGATTGATCAGCTCGTAGATCTATTCCTGGAATTGGATGACCCTCAAATAACACTACGAATCGTAGGAAAGTCCTTAGATGTGGATGTTTTATACCTTCACCGACGGATTATCGAGAGAAATAGTAAAAGTAAAGTTGAGATCTTAGAGGGCTACGTAGAGGAGGATAAGATTGCCAATCTGTTCGCTGATTGCCACATCGCTGTGCTTTCTCATTCGCCTGGATTCGAGTCGATGTCCGGACCTATGTTCTTGGCCATTCAGTACGAACGTCCAATTCTCTGCTTTAGCGGGCATACTGTAGCGAGTCTCGTTCAAGAGTCAGGGGCGGGTCTGGTTGTTCGGTTGGAGGATGACAGGGAAGCAATTAGAGGAGCAATAGACAGACTTAGAGATTGGAGTTACGACCAAGCAACTTTACAAAGATTTACCTGGGGTGCAATAGCCAATCGTATGGTAAAAGACCTATGAAATTTGGGAAGAGGTTTTTAGGACTCAAGGCGCTTTCATTAGGCATCAGATCTTTGGTTTTCTTGGGTGTGTTAACTCTTACGGATGTAGCCTTCGGTCCAAACACCTTGATGTCTTTTTTGAGTTGGGTTACCGTGGCTGGCATCGCATTGGGTTTCGGAGCATCCGATTCAGTGACAGTTTCTTCAGATGAGCAGGTAGCCAAAGTATCACGCTCAGTCTATTTGTTATCTTTGGTCGGAGTTGGCGCGATATCGTTGTTATTTGTCGGCTCGTATTGGATCAACGTTGTGATTACGTGTTTCAACTATGGGCTGTCTTTTTGGAATCTTGGACTAATCCGCCGACGAAATCCCTTCTTATTTGAGCAGATCTCAAACTACCAAATGCTATTCGTTTGGAGCACCTATTTAGTATTGCTTTACCTGGAGACATCAGATCTCAAGGTTTTGAGCTCCTTATACGCATTTATGAATGGTGTGTTGGCGATCATTGCTTTAAAAAATAATTGTTTAAAAGTGCATTTTGCACAGGTCGACCACGACCGTTCGTTAAAGCAGGTCTCTGTTAATAAGTTAGTTTGGGAAATTAACTACTCGGCACTTACTCGAATGCCTTTTCTCTTGCAAGGATTTTCAACGTCTATTCACTCAGCATTTTCATACGGATATTTCCTTTTCGAAATGTCATCTGCTATGCTCTCTCACTACCAGACAGTTTTTTTGAATTCAAAAAAAGTAAATATGCGAGGGTGGACACGTTTGTGTTCTATACTTCTCGCCATAAATATAACTTCGCTGCTATCTTTAGTTGTGATGGTGCACTTTCAAAATATCATTATCGACCAGTTTTCCTATTTTTTGGGTATAAAAATTCAAGGTGTTATTGTGCCATTGTCTTATACTGATATGGGTGGATTAATGATATTCATGTTAGCTATGACAGCACTTCAATCTACTGCTTTTGGGAGATATGCAATAAAACTCGAGGCGAATATGCGCATTCCAATAATAGTAACTTCTTTGACAGTTATTGTATTTCCAATGGCATGGATATTTTCAAACCATTTAAACTGTGGTCTATATCTTCCATTGGTGATGATGTTTATTGTGGGTGTATTTTTGATGTGGATGGTTTATAATAATGCCCCGAATAGATATTGTTCAAATAAGAATTTGTAAATTTCAGAATGATAATCGGATATTAATATTAAATTTGATCGAATTATTTAAAGGATACATAATGATTGTTATTGTGGATTATGGCGCTGGTAATCTTGGATCTGTAGTGAATATGTTTAGGCGTTTGGGTGTTTCTGTGCGAGTGGCAAATAAACCAAACGAACTTGATGGTGCAACAGCTATTTTGTTACCAGGCATAGGTCATTTTGATTCATGTTCAAAGAATTTGAAAATTAGAGGTTTTGCATCAGCGTTGGAGGAGCATGTGTTCTGTCGTCGATTGCCACTCTTGGGTATTTGTGTAGGTGCTCAACTTCTAACCAAGGGGAGCGAAGAAGGTGACGAACCAGGTCTAGGTTGGATTGATGCCGTAACACGAAGATTTCCTGTGAAAACAGACCAAAACTATAAAGTTCCACACATGGGGTGGAATGTGGCAGAGCCTGCTGTAAAACATCAACTGCTTATTGGACTCGAGTCAAGTCCACGATTTTATTTTGCTCACTCATATCATATTCAAACATCAATTCCAGATACTATTTTGTGCAAGACGCATCATGGTTTAGATTTTGCCTCTGGAATCTATAAAGATAATATTGCAGGCGTTCAATTTCATCCAGAAAAAAGCCATAAATTCGGACTGAAGTTGCTTAAGAATTTTTCCGAAATTTTAAATTTAAAAAAAGAATCTATCTCATGTTGCGTGCAAGAATAATACCAGTACTACTATTAAATGGTAGAGGATTGTATAAATCTATTAAGTTTAAAAGGCCAACCTATATTGGTGATCCAATTAATGCTGTAAAAATATTTAACGATAAGGCTGTAGACGAATTAATAATTCTTGATATCGGTCCGAATCGTCAAGAGAAAGGGCCTAATTTTGAATTGATTGAAGATATAGTTAGTGAGGCTTTTGTGCCTGTATGCTACGGTGGTGGTGTTTCTCAATTGAATCAAATCGAAAGATTATTTAAAATTGGGGTCGAAAAAGTTGCAATTAACTCAGCTGCAACGGGTTCTTTAGGTTTGATTTCACAGGCTGCCAGTATTTTTGGTAATCAAAGCATCATTGTTGGGATTGATATAAAGAAGACTTTATTCGGACGATTGGAAAGATATGTTAATTCTGGGCGTATAAAAACGGATGACGACCTAATTGACTTTGCGAGACGTGCAGAGCAGTCAGGGGCTGGTGAGATTTTTTTGAATAGTATTGATCGCGACGGAACAATGCAAGGTTACGATGTGCAAGTTGTTAATAAATTATCTATGTCTGTAGGTATACCTATTATTGCTTGCGGTGGGGCTGGAAGTCTTCAAGACATGAGGCAAGTTATCACCGATGGAGGCGCATCTTCAGCCGCTGCTGGCAGCATCTTTGTATTTCATGGAAAACATCGTGCTGTATTAATTACATATCCTGATGAGCACGACTTAAATAACTTAATCCACACATTCAACAAGAGGTAATTCCATGACGAACAGTATACAGGTCTGTAAGCGGTGCATTATGAATGACAAGGTCGATTCTAAAATTGTATTTGATAATAATGGCATTTGCCATCATTGCATACGTTACGATACGATGCTTTCTACGCGCGTCGTCCGTGGCGATGCTGGTAAGGTGCTTCTTGACGGTTTAGTTCAAAAAATTAAGGACGCTGGTCGAGGGCTAGATTACGATTGCATCATTGGCATTTCTGGCGGCGTTGATAGCACGTATGTAGCTTGGCTAGTCAAACAACTCGGGTTGCGTCCTTTAGCCGTACACCTTGACAATGGTTGGAATTCTGAGCTTGCGGTGAAAAATATTGAGCGAGTTCTAAACAAGCTTGGTATTGACCTCTACACACATGTAGTCGACTGGGAAGAATTCCGTGATCTGCAGATTTCATTCCTTAAGGCTTCCACTCCTGACGGCGAAATTCCCTCTGACCATGCTATTTTCGCATTGTTGTGGCGTGAGGCAGTTAAACGCGGCATCAAATACATTGTCTCGGGCATGAACTTCACGACTGAGTCCATCTACGTTCCAGAATGGGCTTATGGTCATTCTGATTGGCGTTATGTTAGAGATGTACATCGATGTTTTGGCAGCTTACGATTACGCTCCTATCCTTGTTTCTCGTTGCCTTATTTATTCTATGCGAATCTAATTCGGGGTGTGCGCACTGTTTCGATCCTGAATTACATTGATTACAACAAGGCCGAGGCGATGCGCGTGTTGACCGAGGAACTTGGCTGGCAATACTACGGTGGCAAACATCATGAATCAATTTATACCCGCTTTTACCAGGGTTACGTTTTGCCGAAAAAGTTTGGAATCGACAAACGTTACGGCCATTTGTCTGATTTAATTAACGCAGGTCAGATTACGCGGAACCAAGCGCTGGATGAAATGAAAAATCCTCCTTATCCGATAGCGCAACAACAGGAAGACTTGGTTTACGTCTGCAAGAAGCTAGGTCTGCGAGGTAGCACATTTGATGAGATTATGGCACTGCCTGTGAAGAGCTTCCGAAACTACCGTAATTCTTTCGCCGCAATCAATTTTTTAAAATCGATCGCAAACTTTATGCGCGGCCGCGGCCTTTATCCACGCTGAAAAACTTTATGCCAGCATGAAAATTGTTTATCTTCATCAATATTTCAACACACCTGCAATGGCAGGTGGTACCCGTTCGTATGAAATGGCTCGGCGCTTGGTGGCAGCAGGCCATGAAGTTAACCTGATAACATCGTGCCGTGATGCTGACGTCAGCAACGGCTGCTGGGTTTTGACGGAGGAATCAGGAATCAAGGTACATTGGTTTCCCGTGCCCTATTCGAACGACATGAGCTTTCGACGGCGCATTATGGCATTCATGCGCTTTGCTCTAGCAGCTGCTCGGAAAGCTGCATCGTTTGAGGCGGATGTCGTGTTCGCGACAAGTACACCACTAACTATAGTTTTGCCCGGATTTTTCGCTTCCTGGCGCAGGCGTATTCCATTGGTGTTTGAAGTGCGCGACATGTGGCCGGCGGTGCCAATCGCCTTAGGCTATCTCAATAACCCTGTGTTACGTATTGGTGCAAAATGGTTAGAGCGAGTTGCCTACAAATATTCGCACCATGTGGTCGCACTGGCCCCAGGCATGCGGGATGACATCGTAAGTTCCGGTGTTTCGCCAGATAAGGTTTCAGTGATTCCTAATGGTTGCGACGTTGACATCTTCGGCGCGATGTTGTCGTTAGAAGCTAGTGCTATCCGTGCAGACCATGCTTGGTTGCAAATGCGTAAATTGGTACTTTTCGCTGGCACTCTAGGCCGTGCAAATGGCGTGGAATATTTGGTTCGAGTTGCTGCGGAGATGCATGCCATCGATGCTGAAGTGCGCTTCGTCGTGATTGGCGATGGCGCCGAGCACGGTCAGATCGTTGATGCGGCGCGGATGGCGGGCATACTCGATACCTCCCTCTTCATGATCCCGGCCATGCCCAAGACCGAACTGGCCGCCTGGGTAGCAGCCAGCGATTTCACCATCGGATTGTTCACAGGCCCGCGTGTTTTGTGGAAGGATGCGGTGCAAAATAAGTTTTTTGACTCGCTTTCTGCTGGAAAGCCAGTGGCATGCAACTTTGCTGGTTTTCAATCCCTGCTGGCGTTGGAGCAAGGTGTCGGGATCATCATGCCGCCTGATGATCCTCACAAGGCTGCACGCCAGTTGGTGGACAAACTCAACGACCATGCTTGGATCACCGCAGCCACAAGACGTGCACGTGAATTGGCTTGCTACGATTTCAGCCGTGACCGTCTGGCCTTGCAATTGGAATCCCTGTTGCTTGATGCCGTTGGTGCATGTCGTACCTGATGATCCGGGGAGGATTAGCCTGATGAAACGCTTGTTCGACGTCGTAGTTGCTGCACTGACCCTGCTATTGCTGGCGTTGCCGCTTGTAGCGCTGGCCTCGCTAGTGCAAAGGAAGCTCGGCAGCCCAGTGTTATTTACCCAGGTGCGCCCTGGCTTGCATGGCAAGCCGTTTCGCATGGTCAAGTTCCGCACCATGACGGATGCGCGGGATGCCAGTGGCGCTTTGCTGCCCGATGCACAGCGCCTCACGCCCTTTGGCCGCTTTTTGCGATCTAGCAGCTTGGACGAGTTGCCCGAGTTGTGGAACGTGTTGCACGGCGAGATGAGTCTGGTGGGGCCACGCCCTTTACTCATGGAATATTTGCCGCTGTACACACCCGAGCAGGCCCGCCGCCATGAGGTGCGCCCGGGCATCACGGGTTGGGCGCAGGTCAATGGCCGCAACGCGATCAGCTGGGCCGACAAGTTTGCGCTGGACGTTTGGTATGTGAACCACCGCAGCCTGTGGCTAGATGTGCAGATTTTGTGGCGCACGGTGCGCAAGGTGCTGGTACGTGATGGTATCAGTGCGCCAGGCGATGCGACCATGCCCAAGTTTGAAGGTTTTCATGAAATCAAATAAACCCAATGTGCTTTTGCTCTCGGCTGGCCGCCGAGTGGAGTTGATCAAAGCGTTCAAGCATGAATTACATCTGCGTGGCCTGCCTTCGTTGATGTTTGCAACTGACTTGAAGCCCGAAATGTCCGCAGCTTGCCAGCTGGCCGACCAGGCCTTTGCGTTGCCGCGTGTGACCGCAACCAGCTACATGGATGAATTGTTGGCGCTTTGTTTGCGGCACAAAGTTGGGGTGGTTGTACCTACAATCGATACGGAATTGCTGAGCTTGGCTGAGCAGAGGGACAGATTTGCAGTAGAGGGTATTGACCTTGTAATCTCGGATGAGTGGCTGGTGCGTGTATGCCGTGACAAGCGTTTAACAGCTCAACTTTTCAATTCTGTTGCCATAGATGTGCCCAAAATTCTGGATCGACAACAACTCTCTTTTCCTTGTTTTGCCAAGCCGTACGACGGAAGTCGTAGTGTTGGTGCTGCCAAGCTCAGTCAGGCAGCTGATCTTTCCGAAGGTATTCGCGATGATCCCAAGATGATGTTCATGGAGCTCATCGATCAGAGTTTTGAGGAATACACAGTTGATGCATATTACGATCGCAAAGGCGTTTTGAAGTGTTTGGTACCTCGCCATAGGCTGGAAGTCCGCGACGGTGAAATCAACAAAGGGGTAACCCGCAAACACCACGTGTACGAGTACCTGATTGACAAACTTGCAAAGATAAAGGGTGCCCGTGGTTGTTTGACTGTCCAGCTTTTCGCGCATCCACACGAAAAGCGCTATGCAGCCCTGGAAATAAATCCTCGTTTTGGCGGTGGTTACCCGCTTTCGTATTCAGCAGGTGCCAACTACCCAGGGTGGTTGATTGACGAGTACTTGTTAACGAAAGAGATTTGTCATTTTGACGGATGGACTTCGGATTTGATGATGCTGCGTTATGACGCACATGTGCTGGTGAAAAATGCTCATTGACCTTGCGCGAACGGTTGTCGTCTTTGATTTGGATGACACCCTATATCCAGAAGCGGATTATGTGGATTCTGGTATCCGCTATGTTTGTGCGCAGATCAATTCTTTGTGCGGTGTCGATTGCTACGAGGCCATAGAAGCGCAACGCTTGCAGGACGGAAAACTTGACTGGCTATCTTTGGCATGTGAGTTGGCAGGCTTAAAACCTTCGGTGAAAGAATCTCTTTTGTGGATGTATAGATTGCATTTTCCTGATATAAATCTTTTTGAAAATTGTTCTATATCTTTAGAAAAAATTAAATCATCAGCATTGTGCGTTGCTGTATTGACCGATGGGCGCACTATGACGCAAAGGTTTAAACTGGCATCTCTTGGTTTAAGCCATTACCCAGCTTACATTTCCGAGGACTATGGCAATGCAAAGCCAGCCCCTGATCGTTTTCAAGCCATTCAAAAAGACTTCCCCGCAGAAAAATACGTATACGTTGCCGATAATGTCCAAAAAGATTTTTTAGGGTGCAAACCCTTGGGTTGGCTTGGTATAGGGATGCGGGGGAACGATCGCAACATTTATTCACAGTTAACGCAGGGTTTACCTGATGCTGCGTTGCCTGATTATTGGGTCAATAGTTGGGAAGAGTTAACCGAACTTTTGCTCAATCCATGAAGGATGACTTTGTCATCTGTATTTCGCACTAAATATGCTGAACACTCCTTTTTCCCCCTGGCCCAGTTTCACCCTCGAAGAGGCCGACGCGGTGCACCGCGTGGTGATGTCCAACAAGGTGAACTATTGGACGGGCACCGAGACCCGCGAGTTTGAAAAAGAGTTTACCGCTTGGTGTGGCACGGCGCATGCTGTGGCGCTGGCCAATGGCACGCTGGCGCTCGATGTAGCGCTCAAGGCTTTGGGCGTAGGGCCGGGCGATGAGGTGGTGGTGACGCCGCGCACCTTCATTGCGTCGATTTCGTGTGTGGTGAATGCGGGGGCGGTGCCTGTTTTTGCTGATGTGGAAGCCGACAGTGGCAATGTGTCGGCCCGCACGATTGCAGCGGTGTTGTCGCCCCGTACCAAGGCGGTGGTGTGTGTGCATTTGGCGGGTTGGCCGTGCGACATGGACCCGATCATGGCGCTGGCGGCTGAGCGTGGCCTGAAGGTGATTGAGGATTGCGCCCAGGCGCATGGGGCGCGTTACAAGGGACGGCCTGTGGGCAGCATTGGCCATGTGGGGGCCTGGAGTTTTT
>JACCDH010808707.1_pt1 | contig 20582 bp, 32 predicted proteins | sample 7442481 | NCBI WGS metagenome assembly JACCDH01 (sample SAMN15323433, study PRJNA562643) | freshwater metagenome | isolation source: river surface water | place: USA:Blue River Watershed | collected 2017-08-15 | reverse complement strand
GGTTCATCAGGAACATCAGGTAGTTCGGGTTCATCAGGTTCTTCGGGAACAAGTGGCTCTTCAGGTAGTTCAGGTTCTAGCGGTACTTCAGGTTCTAGTGGTTCAAGTGGGACATCAGGAAGTAGTGGAACAAGTGGTTCATCTGGTTCAAGTGGTAGTTCAGGTTCGTCAGGTACAACAACAATTACAAATGCTGCCGACAATAGAGTTATGACATCTGTTGGTGGGGTTACATTAAATGGTGAGACTAATTTCACATTTGACGGTACAACCGCATACATCAACGGAGCACTTGGTGTGGGTACGTCAACACCTGTAACTGTAGGTTTGATTAGGGCAACAAATGACGTTATTGCATACTATGGTTCAGATAGTAGATTGAAAGAAAATGTAACACCAATTGCAAATCCTCTTGAAAAGATACAACAAATAGGTGGTTATGAATATGACTGGATTCCGATGGAAGGTATTCATGAAAATGAAGGACATGATATCGGGGTAATTGCTCAAGAAATTGAATCAATACTACCTGAAATCGTAACAACAAGAGAGAATGGTTATAAGGCCGTTAAGTACGATAGAATAGTTGCTTTATTAATTGAATGTATAAAGGAACAACAAAAACAAATAAATGATTTAAAAAATAAACTTTAAAATGAAGGGACTCAATTGAGTCCCTTTTTTATTTCTATTAACATGTTACCGGAATGATACTCACCAGGTTCATAATAGGGGATAGACAAACGAAGCTTCTGAAGATTCATTATATCTACATTTGTAAAAGGTTCTACTTCGTTTATCACGACATCTACCGTATCTGTAAGGGTAAATTTAGACCTTAAATCATATCGTGTATTCTTTTGTTCATTTTGAATATACTCTTCAGGAATCGTCCCTAAATTGATTTTATCAAAGAATGGTTCCACCTCATACAATCTTGATTTGTTACGTGTATTCAAACCCATGGTAAATGTGTTGAATTTAAAAATATTATCTTCCCAATACCTTAATTCGTTAAATGCTGAAATTGGTATTCCCCATTTTCTAATGAAGTTTCTATTGGACGACATTTCAATTAAAAATCTTTCGTTTTTGTAATCATCACTAAATCGTGAAGTCTGCGAAACAAAATGATAAGTAATGGCAGATTCACACGTTTTTAATTTATACCCTTTTAGTTTCGCACGAATTAAGAAATCATCATCTTCACAAAACGCAGGTACGAAACTAAATCCATCGAAACCACCAACATCCTCAAACATTTTTTTATAACCACTCATAAAAAACACTGCACCCTCATTTAGATTATTACTGTGTTTCCATTGTTGGACATAGTTGTTAAATTGTGGATAGTTGAAATTCTCAAACCCATCTCCCAAATCCAATATGACTTTACCTGGTCTTTTGTGACCTGCAAAAATTGGGGGTTCAATAGTTGTATAGGATAACAATGTATCTTCGGTTAATAATCGTTCAATCGATTCTAAAAACCCTTCACCGATAACCATGTCATTATGTATCAACACTAACTTTTCGGTATCAACTAAACTTATACCTACATTATAGGTGTCAGAAAATGTAAGTCTCTCATCATCATGAAATATTGTCACATATTCGTCGATTTCTGAAATTTCTTCCAACCATTCTTTGGTACCATCCGAAGAACCACCACTACTAATAACTAATGGTGCTGTCGGATATATTTGACGAAGATATTTGTAACAATTCTTTGTCAAATTTAATTTGTTCAGTACCGCCATCACAAATGTAATATCCATATATTCTAAATTTGTTTTTTAATGAATCCTAATGCACTTTCAATTACTTGATGCATATCGTAATATTTGTACTCACCTAATCTACCACCAAACAAAACACTATCCTTAATTTTTTCCGACTCTTCCTTATATTTTTCAAACATTTGATTGTTTTCAAAATCATTTACAGGGTAATAGGGTTCAGTAACATCTGCAACATATTGTTCGGGATACTCATGTGAAATCCATGTTGTTTCTGTTTGACCGTATTCAAAATGTTTGTGTTCAATTATTCTGGTGTATGGTATTTCAACATTGGTATAATTTGTAACCGCAACACCCTGATAGTTTGGTGTGTCTAAATGTTCGTGTTCTAACCTAACTGTTTTATATTCGAGTTTCCCAAATTTATAATTGAAGAATTTATCAATTGGTCCTGTGTAAATCACCTTTTTGTGTTCAGGTAATTCGTCAGTAAAATAATCCGTGTTTAATCTAACCTCAATACCATCTAATAGTTTATCAAAAATTTGAGTATAACCTCCTATTGGTATACCTTGATATTTGTCGAAATAGTAATTACTGTCGTAAGTGAATCTGACCGGTAGTCTCTTTATAATTTCTTTAGGTAAGTCTTTAGGGTCTTTCATCCATTGTTTTGTGGTGTACCCTTTTATTAATTTTTCATACACATCTTTACCTACAAGTTTAATTGCTTGTTCCTCTAAGTTTAACGGTTCACCAATACCCTTTGATTGACTCTCAATCATTAGTTTGGCTTGAGATGGTGTGATAACGTTCCATAGTTTATTAAACGTCCACATATTAAAAGGTAAACTATAAAGTTCATCATTGTAGTTTGCAACTGGTCGATAACTGAAATTATTAAATTCAACATATTGGTTTATCCATTTCCAAACTTCTTCATTAGATGTGTGAAATATGTGTGGACCATATTCATGTATGTTAATTCCATCTCGATTACTTGTGTAACAGTTACCACCAATATGATTTCTCGATTCAATAACAAGGACCTTTTTACCTTTTTTATTTAATTCGTTTGCACATATCGAACCAAAAAAACCCGCACCAACAATCAAATAATCGTACATTACCATTTATGTTTAAAAAGTACCAATTTATCCTCGAAATAAACATTACCATTACTATCTTGTTTCGTTCCAATCGGACTTGGGTAGTGTCTATGGTTGTGAATATCATACGGCATTTCAATTACGTTATATTCTGGTCTGGTGTTAATCAAAAATGAAATTAACCATTGTTGTTTTGCATAATGGTTAAACATTTTGTCAACCAAAGGATACAATGGAATGTAATCATTTGCTAAGTTTTGCCATGTTTTTTTATTCATGGCAATTAAACCCGTGTTATATACTTTAATTGTTTTCCAATCTAAATCAAATTCGGGAAAATTAATTCCCTTATAACCCAATCTTGGTGCCTCATCATGTAATGTATCTTTTGGTGATGCATTATATCCAATGTAAACGTCACCGTCTTTAAAATTGGAGTACATTTCTTTTTCGTCGTCGGTTATACTTCTTTGAAGAAACATATCACCATCCGTATAAAAAATAATGTCACCGTCGTCAAACTTGTCAAAGTATGGTGCAAATATAAATTCACCATGTTGTGTACAATTAATCGGACTCAATGCCTTAACGGTTGACGGTGATTGTTTTGCTAAAGATAATTTTGGACTATTCAATGTTATATCGTCTTCACCTAAAAAAACTAATATATTCTCATCAAAGTTTGAGTTTACTTCTAAAGACCTTAAATAAGGTTCGATTTTTTTAAGATATTTGAAATCTGAACCTGTTGCTATTACTATTTTATTCATATAATTAATTGTGTACGTATAGGTATTTATCAATTTTAACCACACTTTTTAATGGAAATTTAGTTAAGTACTCCTCAACGAATTTACCATCTGCTTGCATGTTCGTAACATCTAACTTCATCTGTTGACCATAACTTTTTCTAATCATAAAGTTACCAATATCAATTTGTCCCCATTTAGGTGCACAATTAATTGGGTAATATTGAAAATCGGTCCAATTATGAACCATGTTACAATATACGAAATGACAGTTTGGTCTTGCGGCACTTAACATATTATCAACAAAAACCGGTGTGTAATAGTTATCCTCACCAGTCATAACAATCCACTCTTCAGTTGCATGTTCTAATCCATAATTTCTCGGAGTGTGACCCCAATCATTATAACGTTGTGGTAATAATGTAAATTTTATTCTACTATCATCCTCAAAATATTTCATTATTTTATCTAAAGTACCTTCAGGAGGACAATCTGCAACAACGTGTATTTTCCATCTATCACTTCGTTGTGCTTTAATAGAACTAATAATACACATTAGGTGTTCAGTTCTATTATATGTCGGGATTATAAATTCAATTTTACTCATATTATTTATTTTTCCAAAAACTATAAATTCCTTTATCTAATTCGTAGAATGGCCACACAAATCTTTCACGTTTAGGTTGTGTTTGTGCCCATTCCCACATTTTAGTTAATCCTTCTTTCAAATCCGTCTTGTGTTCAAAATCTAACATATCGATTGATTTTTGCCAAGTTGGGATTGAGTGTTTAACTTCATGTCTTTTTTCGTAATGTTTCACTTCACCACCACCGATAACTTCACGTAAAGTTTCGTTTGCTTCATTTATTGAATATTCTTTAATACCACCTAAATTGATTATTTGTTTACTTGCTCTCTTATCTTGAGACGCTTTCCATAATGGTTCTAAACTATCATCAATGTAACTAAATGCCCTTGTTTGTGTACCATCTCCAAATATTGTCATGGGTTCACCATTTAAATGTTGGAACATCCAAATACCCAATACATTTCTATACTTGTCCCATATGTTTTGTTTGATACCGTACACATTGTGTGGACGAATAATACACCAATCTAATCCGTGTTGTTCACCGGCAATTTGTATATCCATTTCACAACCATATTTTGCAATACCATACGGGTCAATTGGTTTAGGTACTTGGTTCTCATTAAACAAACCACCTTCACCATGTCCATATACTGCCAATGTTGATGTAAATACCAACCTCTTAACGTCATGTTTAATACATTGATTAATGATTCTCGATGTGGCAACTAAATTGTTCTCGTAATTGTATTGTCGAATGAATGGTGATAAACCTTCAGCAGCATATGCTGCAAAATGGTAAACGTAGTCGAATTTATGTGAGTCGAATAGTTTGTTTAAATCACCGGTCACCAAATTCATTTTCCAAAATTCAGTAATTTTCGGATTAATGTTTTCAAAGTAACCACCACTTAAATCATCTACACCAATAATCTCAACCTGTGGTTCATTTTCTATAATATAGTCTGCAAGTCTTGAGCCTAAAAGTCCCGCAACTCCTGTAATTAATATCTTCATATTGAATTATAAAATTTATTTTGTTTTTCTTGTTTATCTATTGATTTGTGGTGTTGGATACAATACACTTCTTCATCTGGTGGGAGTGTTGAAAACTTTTGACCTCCTACAATTCTTTCATGAACTTTACCGTACCAAGTCATGTTTTTTCTGTAAATTCTGCCTTGATAATCTGGATAGTTTATCCATCCCTTTTCATTAACTTTCCATCCCCACTTTTTAACATGTTCTTCCGTGATTCCGTTAACGGTATTAATTCTCGGTACAAATATCAAATCAACTTTTGGATTTAATGTTAGGATTTCATGTAAATTTTTGACCATATATTCGTCAATCATTTCATCCGCATCTAATTGGTAGATGTAATCACCAGTACAATAACTGTTTAGTTTGTTTTTAAAATCGGCAAAGTTATTATTCCAATCAAAACATCTCCAAGTCTGTACGTTTGGTTTAATGTTAAATGGTAATAGATAATCTAATACCTCAGGTGAACCATTTTTATTGTCATAAAGAATAACAATTTCATCATTCACTCTTTTGTGTTGTAGTAGAAACGGTACTAGTTTCTTTATCTCCTCCAATTCGTTGCAAACTGTTATTGCGTAACTTATTTTCATATCTTTCCCTATTTTCTTTTAAGGTTAGTTCTTCACATTTCCAACACCAATCTCTGTCATTGGTGTCCCATATATGTCTTTCACATTTCATGCCCTCATTCCTCCGTTAGCGAATCTCGTTAAATTTCTAACAATATCTGCATCGATTTCTCTTGAGATTTCTTCTGTTAAATGATTAATCAATTGTTGTTCAATATCGTTGGATTCACGAGTAAAATTTACCATATCATTAAACATCATCGCTTCATTATATGTTGGTATCAACACATTCTTTGTCATCCCCTCAAAAAATTTAAACTGTCTCATCGCCATGTTCTCTTGCAAATATTTTAAAACGTCTATTATTATGTGTGAATGATATATTCCCGTCTATCGTTGGTGAAATATTAATAGTTAACGATGAATTACCTCTAGCAAATACAAATGGTTCCTCATCATCAAATTGAAAACAAAATTCATTATTGACATTTTCCACATTACGAAGTGTTAGAATTGCCTGTGGAACATGTCCAAATGTTAATAGTGTTGATTCGGAACCTCTCAAAAATTTAAACGACATTACTTCACTTTTGTTAACTTAGGTAGAATCAATTTTTGTTCTTCCGGTTTATTTCCAAATGACATTAAGATTGTTTTAAATTTCTCCGTCATTTTGTCTAATGTGAATTTCTCACTATTCTCAATTCTTAATGTTTCGGCTCTTGATTTAAAATCTTCATAATCTCTTTTCACTATTTTCATCACCTCAACAAATTCGTTGTAATTTGCAGTAAACCATTTGGAACCTTTTATAATGAACTTGTCTTGTGCAGTTTCATGTACTTCAGTTAATTTACCACCAATCATAACTGCTTTATCCATTGGTAGGAAATCTTTATGTCCTGACCAATTAGACGCAATGATAGGTTTACCTGTCATTGAGAACTCTAATAACGGTCTACCAAAACCTTCACCTTTAGTGATTGACACCATTGATTTAATTTTTGGGTGGTTGTATAATTCATTCATCTCTTTGTCTGTTAATTCACCGAATAAAAGGTATATTGAAGGTGGATTAACAATTTCACCAACAACCGATTCAATTTTCTTTCTCAATTCTTCTCTTTGTTTAATAGAGAAGGTTGCTGAAGATGTTTTTAAGATTAATGCTGGTTTATTATCTTCATTTTTAAATGCTTCAACGAAACATTTAATCATCATACCAACATCTTTTCTATCTTGACCCAAATCACCTTTTAACCAATGACCAACAAAAAGATAAGCAAAATCTTCCGAAATATCTAAATTAAACCCATTAAAATTATTATTGTAGGTATCGGTATTAACACCTTCGAATAGAACTTCGATTGGTGTGTTGATTTTGTGTTGTTTAATTAGTTTACCAGTTACTTTTTCGTTTTCATTATAAACTGTTTGTAACAATACATCTCTTGAGAATGTGGATGTTGTAATAATTAAATCCATCTTGTTACAACCGTCTATCCATTCTTTTGGTGCGATGGTGGTTTCTATTCCGGCTGTGATTCCGACACTAAACTTACCTAATTTTTGAAATTCATTAGGAACTGTTACCTGAACATAAACGTCAGGGATTACATTTAATTGACCAACAATTATATTATGTTCAATCCAATTGTGAAACTCATTATCTTTTTCTAATGCGGTCATTGGTGTTGAACCCCACATACAACTGTCAATCTTAATGTCATATAGGTCCATTTTATATAAGGACTCTAAAATATCTCTCGAATGTGCACCATAACCACTTCTGGTTTTTACTGGTCCTCTAAATAATAAAAATGGTTTACTCATACTATCTTATATAAATCAAATCTTTTTCTTGGTTGGAATTTTTGAATAGTTGTTTCAATACCCTCAGCCAATTTATTACACATAATCTCACTAGAAAGATTATTTAACATAAATTCTCTACCCAATTTACCACGTCTTTTTCTTTCTTCCTTACCAAGTTCATACACTTTTAGTATTGTTTGTGCAACTTCATGTGTATTCACTTTATCGTCAAAAATATATGGGGTGATTGGTGAACCATTTAAATTATTAACCGATGGCCAAATTGGGAAAACCCAATCACCATGTAGTGTTGAACCGTGTAATCTTTTATTATGTAACGAACCAAAGTTTATGTAGTTATCTGCACTGTAGTTGAATCCACATTGGTCTTGTAAACCACCGGTAACATTAACAATTATCGGTGTACCGGCCATTAAACTTTCTGCTGTTGTTAAACCAAATCCTTCGTTACTTGCAATATTGATTGTACAATCAACTGAATTATATAATTCATTTAATCTGAATTGTTCAAGTTTGGTACCGGTAAATTTAACATCGTAATCAATACAAAGGGTATTAATTACTTCGGGTAAATCGGTACCGTGTTGGTCAATTGGATTGGTGTGCATTAATAGTAGACATTTCTCCGATTGTTCTTTTGGTAACATATCACAAAACAATCTATATGCATAAATCACATCACTCGTTTGTTTTCTTCTAATGTTTCTATTGTTATAGAACAAAACAAATTCATATTGTTTGTTACCGTGAACAATGTTATTAATATCACTACTAATTGTACTATCTAATGGTTTATACACATTTGAATTAATTCCATGTGGAACATAACTAATTTGCCAATCTTCCAACGGTTTATATGTTACCTTATCTGTAGATTTGCCAACACGATGAACAATGCCATAAGTTTGTTTAGATATACAACCTAACCAATCACAAGATTCATAAAAATCTCTATTGTAATGTGGGTCAGGTAAATTATCCCATATGTGATAATATAAAATTGGAACTTGTTGTCTTATTTCATGTTCATTATCATATAACCATTGCCAATAATGTGGGTCGGTGAAATGTAAAATAGCATCTGGTTTGTGTTCCTCAATCAATTTACGTAACAACACAATGTCACCATAACCATTACATGGAATAATTTTAACATCAGCATCTGACACACCAGTCTTTTGTCTAACGTCATCATTTAAATCGACAATCTTACCTAATTCAGGATGTTGAATTGCTGCACCTAATTGTACCCAATCAAATTTATCAACGGTCCCAAGTACAATTTCTTTAGACATTGTTGATATTCCTGATGTCATTCGTAAGTCATCGGATAATAACAATATTTTTTTCTTCATTAATTAAAACTTTGAACCGCTAGATGCTAATCCATTATGATTATCAATTAAATCTCTGAATTTTTCATCTTTATTATACAAGTCAAGAGACCTGTTCACTAATTTTTGTAAGTTAATTGACCCTTCAATAGACTTAACTTTGAATTTTCTATAAACATCATCTAAAATGTTTACACTTGTTAATTTTGTTTCTGCTTTCATATTAATATATATATTCTTATATATCGATTAGACAAAAAATAATGGACAAATAGCCCATTATTTTTTTCCAATGATTATATTAAATCTCTATCGATTTGATTAATTTTGTCCACTATTTTGTTAACCAATGCCTGTTGTTCTTGAGTCAATGGTTGACTTGAACTTTCAGCAACGGTGGTGTTTATAGTTTGTGGAGTTGGGGTAGTGGTTACCGTATTCGTTGTCTGTTGTTTCTTTTTACATCCGCATGCCATAGTTGTATCTTTTTTTTATAAATATTTTGGATTATTGTTTTTATTTCTTATCTTTTTAAAAAGTAACTAAACAAAATTTAAAAATCAATGGAAAAAGACTTCAAACCCGTAAAAAGTGTTTACACATCTAACTACGATGCAATAAAGAATATAATGGAATTGTATAATATTGAAAAATTCGATTTAGATTGTACATATTCAAAGGGCTCATTTTGGAAGGACTTACCAGGACCAGTACATAAAACCGATTTATTTCCTTCAAATGATACCGTGATTGAAGCAAATTCGGAGAACTTACCTTTCGATGATAATTCAATGAAGAGTATCATGTACGACCCACCATTCGTAGTGGCTGGTGCATCATACCGAAAGAATAAAGAAGGGAGTTCAATTATAGCAAAAAGATTTGAAGGGTATACCTCATATAACGACTTGAAAGTCAACTACTTCAACACATTGAAAGAATTATACCGTATTTGTGACAAGGGTGGATTTGTGGTTATGAAGTGTCAAGACACCGTGTCAGGTGGTAAAAATCACTTTACACATTGTTTAATCATGAATATGGCGATTGAATTGGGATTTTACCCAAGAGATATGTTCGTACTAACATCAAATGTTAGAATCAATAGTTTTGGTACAAAATGGACAAAGCAAGAACATGCTAGAAAATACCACTCATATTTTTGGGTGTTTGAAAAGGTAAAACCAAAAGTAAAATACGATTTTAGTAACGTGACTATTGTTGAACAGGATTCTGAGGTGACCCAAGATATAGATTAACTTTATCTCCCACTTTGAATTTTGAAGAAGTACCAGCAGGGAATTCGATTACGTGGTCTCCAAGACCTGTAAATCTTTCTGAACAATCTCCATCACAAGGTTGACAGTTCTGATGAATACGACTAATACGGTTATTCAATACAAAAACAATATCCAATGGAATAATGCAATCTTTCATCCAAAATGAATGGTGGCCTTTTCCCATTTTAAATACCATACACCCATTTAAGGATTCTCTCCCCATCATACCTTTTTGAGTTTGTTCTGGTGTAGTCAGATATTCTGCAGGATATGTATTTTCCCCTATTCTTACGTTCATATCTATAATTATTTGGAATTTCAATAATAATTTATTATATTTGGTTAATGGAACATATTTTTGGAGGATTGGTGGAATTTAACACCAAAGAAGAATTTGAAAGTTTTATCGAGACTATGGATAAAGAGAGTGCACTCAATATAATTGAGGCCGCATTAACCTATGGACAACAAAATGGGTTATACAGTTTTGAGGAGTCTCACACCCTATATAAATGTTTAACTAAATTAAAAGAAAAATGATTGATTTAACGGCAGAAATGGAAAATTACAACAAGGTTAAAGAAATTGTATTGGCTAAACTTGTTGATGAAGGATTAGTGGACCAAGACGATGCGGATGAATTTAATGACAGATGTCAAGTTTTGGTATATAAAGGTAAGTGGTTTAGTAAATGGTTTGATAAAAACATGAAAAGTGAAAAGAACAGCCAAGACACTTATTACATTCGTATGATTGAGATGAGGGAAAAGGAAGATGAGGTGGACCGATTATTAAGAAAAACTACAGGTGACTATGACGACGGAAACAACGGTTAAAAAAATTTATCACAAAGATTTCTTTATTTATAATAAAAGACACCATTGGTTTATTATACCAACTGTGGTGTTTTTTTATAATAAACATACTTTCCTAAATACAGGTGAGTATACCCCAGCGTGGGGATTAACAATTCGCTGGTTAACATTTATGGCCGGTGTACAAATCCAAGAAGGTTATGAGCAACAAAAAAACTGACAAAGGAAAATTATTCCACAAATTACATCACTTACAAAAAATGGTAACTCGATTACTTAAATTTGGTAAGAAAGATAAAATGATTGAAGTCCAAGAAAAACATTTGATTGAAAAAATAAAAGGTAAGAATAAGAAAAAATAATGCCGACACTTTGGACTTTTGGTGATAGTTTTACTGAACAATATAATTCAAAATATCCTTGGAGTGAAAAATACATAAAATGGAAAGGTCACACACCAATTGTTTATGGTCAATTATTATCCCAAGAACTTAATTTTAATTTAAGAAATTTGGGTATTGGTGGTTATGATAATTACAGTATTTTTGAATCATTTATTAAAATAATCGACGAAATAAAACCAGATGATGTTTTAGTATTTGGTTGGTCTCATACCGTTAGATTTCGACTGGTTAATCAACATGGTGTTTGGAGTCCAATATTACCAGCATACAAGAATAATTTTAATAATGTTAGTGATAACACAATTAATGAAGTGTTAATTAACAGAACTAATTCACTATATGAGAATGAGTTAAATAATTTTATTAAAATAATTAATTTTTCATTAAAGAAAAATATTATTATTCATTGGACACCATTTACTAAAACCACAATTGCCAAACATATTGGTAACTTAGAAACAATTAAGCAAGAAACAAATGGTGAGATTGACGATGGTCACTATAGTGAAAACGGACAAAAGGAACTTTCAAACATACTAAAAGTACTATATTACAGAAAGAAAAATAATGAATTAATATGAATACATTGGATTCAAAATATCAAAACTTATTACAAGACATCATTGATAATGGAGTAAAAAAAGGTGATAGGACTGGTACGGGTACTATCTCAGTTTTTGGTAGACAGATTCGTCACAAAATGAGTGAGGGGTTTCCATTACTAACCACAAAGAAAATGGCATGGAAAACTATGGTCACTGAATTATTATGGTTTCTTCGTGGAGATACTAATATCAAATATCTGGTTGATAATGGTTGTCACATTTGGGACGGTGATGCATATAAAAAATACCATAGTACTTGGGAAATGGATACGTGGGGAGTATTAGAACCTCTTTCAAAAGAACAATTTATTGACAAAATAAAAACAGACAATAAGTTTGCTAAAGAATGGGGTGAGTTAGGACCAATTTATGGTAAACAATGGAGGAAGTGGGAATTACCAAATTACTCTGTTGAACACGTTGAGTATGGTAAGGATAATGATTTTTATGTTGACCAAATCCAAAATCTAATCAACGACCTTAAAACAAATCCTGATAGTAGAAGATTGATGGTCAATGCGTGGAATGTGGGAGAATTAAATAAAATGACTCTTCCTCCTTGTCATTACGGATTTCAAGTTTATACAAGAGAGTTGAGTTTGAATGAAAGAATAAAAATTGGTAATTTTGAATTATTAGAAACAGTTAGTGAAGCAAAATGTGATAAACAAAATATCCCTAAACGAGCAATCTCACTAATGTGGAATCAACGTTCAGTGGACACATTTTTAGGATTACCATTTAACATCGCCTCATATGGATTGTTATTGGAAATCATTGGAAAAATTGTGGGTATGGTTCCTGACGAATTAATTTGTAATTTAGGTGATGTACATTTATATTCAAATCACATCGAACAGGCAAAAGAACAAATTGGTAGAAACTTTACACCAGATGAGAGAAGTTTAATGTTAAAAGAAGCAATGGGTCATGAAAGTTATCAAAATGCCATTAATGACTTAGTACCATTTGGTGGTGGAATGAGTGAATACTATGACATTTATGAAATACCGAAACATACTAGAAAACCATACCCATTGCCGAAATTAAAGTTACCAAAAACCGATGCGTTTTGGGATAATTTCGATGTTACGTTATTTGGTCACTTAGACCCAAGTGACTTCATAATTGAAGATTACAAATACCACCCAATAATAAAAGCCCCTCTATCAAATTAATCATGTTTATCCATATTAATCCTGAAGAATTAGAACCAGAATTTAGAAACAGTTGGAAAATGGGTCACGTGATTCATCCTACTATTGATTATGCAGATAATGCGATTTATGCCGTTTTTGAAGGTAAACAAGTAATCATTTTTAGATTTAAAGATTACGGGTTTATAAATGATAATAGAAGAAACACATATGAAGTTTCGTGTGGTAGAGCGGGAATATTGATTAACATTTTTAAGAATAAAGATTATGAGAAAAACGACTAAACACATTTTGATGTTAGGGTCGTTATTATTTTTGATAACGATTTCATGTATGGGACAAAATCAGTTTTCTGATTACGTTAGTTTCCTACAAGACACAACTAAGACCGAAAGTAATAAAGTTTACACAATAACTGACAGTGCAAAATTAGATGCATTTATTAAAGATTGGTTAGGTGTGAAATATAAATTAGGCGGTAAAACCAAACGTGGAATTGATTGTTCACAGTTCAGTAAAAGATTGTATCGAGACGTTTACGGTAAAGAATTGGGTAATAATTGTTTACAACAATGGAACCAAACAAAACGAATACTGAAGGGAGATTTAAAGGTGGGTGACATCATCTTCTTTAGAAGCAGACAAAGTCCAAGTGGGTGGCACTGTGGGGTTTACGTTGGAAACGACAATTTTGTACACGCAGCGAACAAAGACGAAGGTGTTAAAATCAGTTCGTTATCGGAACCAAAATACAAGAAAGGATATAAAGGGTCTGGTCGATTAATTAATTAACTCTACCTTGTCCTCTATATTTCTTAGGTTTTTCAGCTTTAGGACCGTAGGATTTTTTAGCTTTTCCTCTTCCTTTTTTACCGAAACTAACCTTCATAGAAGATGACGATGAACCTTTTGCTTTTGCCATGATATATTTTTTTATATAAATACGTATATTTCACTTTTTTTTATTATATTTGTAATCAAAACTTACTGAGATGGATGATATAATAACACAGAGATTTTCATATGCAACAATCACTCCCTTCAAAGATTATTGTAGGTTAGATGAAAGGTCAAGATTAATCAATTCGGTTTCACGTTGGACCGAATCTGAGAACGACATCCATTTTGCATTGAGTCCGGTCAAGAATATTAGGAAGTTTTCTGGTGAACTTACCCAACTACCCGAAAAACAAAAAAGAAATAAAAGAAAATTGTTCTTTTTTGAAACAGAAAATCCGGTACAGGAAAGATTTCTACTCGACTATGTTTATAATGGTCCGAATAACACACACTTTTTCGACACAACAAAAGACCATCAAATTAAAAGACATTTTGGTAAATCATTATCATCTATTAGTACCAATGTAATTGAGAGGTCGGTTAGAAGACATGGTGATAAAGTAACCATTAAACTTTATGTGTCAAAAAAACATAGAGGTTATAATTGTATCTATTTCAAGAAATCATTTTCGGTTGATTCGATTACCATCAATTTAAAAACAGGTAATTTTACCACTGCACACATTACTAAAAACGGTAAAGCATCAAGCAAACAATTTAGAACCAATTCATTTACTTCAGTTGAACGGATTGTGACGATGAATTCTTTTTTTGTATTGAAGAATTTAATTTCACAATCATCGAGATTATATTCGGAGTTTGAATCCACATTTGATAATGTCGAATTTACAACTAAAATATTGGAGGTATTGGGAATTGAATTGGGTTGTGTGTCATATGCATTATCACCAATCAAATTTGTCAATGACCTTTGTGACTTTTTTGTTAAGACCAAAAAAATTAAAGTACCAAACGGAGATTATCGATATTGGTTAACGAAATTCTATCCAACCGAAAAATATCTAAAAAAGAATGATAGGAAATTGGTCGCATCAATACTTGATATGTTTGATATCAAATCAAAATACACGATTAAAGTTCTTCACGAGTATCCAAACATCGATTTATATGGGTTGATTAATTTTTGTAAATACTTTGGGAAGGACTATTCAAAATACATAGCAAATCTTGATTCTAAATCATTTGAGAATTCATTTAGAAAAAACAATGGAAACGATATGTGGAATGGAATTAACAAAGAGTTCATTCTTAACAATCGTAAACATTTTGTATTAGATATTAGTGACAATGAAAAAGAAAACTTAATTAAAATCGCCAACTCAACAAATTACACTGGTGAAGGAGTCTTCTCTGAAAGAATGATTCAATTAATTGACGACCATTTCAAAATGATTGAGAAGATAAGACCTTACGACTCTAATGTGTGTATGAGGGCTAGAACCATTAGTGAGTTTAATGATGAACATAGAGAGTTTAGTAAAATCATGTCTGCAATTAAAAAAGGTTGGGTAATTGAATACCGATTTGCCGATAAAATGGTTGAAGATATTGAAAAACCAATACCGTTAAAAATTAATCTTGGAACGGAAGAAAATCCGATGTATGCAACTGACATTGATTTGTCATTTTATCCATACATTCTTAAAAGAGAAGAAGAATATATGGAAGAAGGTTCTTTCATGCACCACTGTGTTGCAACATATTCGGATAAAGACAGGTCAATCATCATATCGGTAAGAACTGAAGATTCGTCGGATAGGGTTACATGTGAATATGATTGTCAGAGTGGTAGGTTGATTCAGGCTCGACATTTCTGTAATAAACAACCACCGGCCGATATTGAAATGGCAATTGAGGAACTATCCAAGAAGGTTGAGAAGTATGCGAGAATGGGAATCCTACATTCAATTGAAAAGAAAAAAGTCCCAGTTAAAATTAATGGGGTGGAGGTTCAAAAAACCGAACCCACAAGTTTCATGGATGTCCTAAGAATGGACATGGGATTACAACCACAATTTTAACTACACAATATTAATAAATCCATATATATTTTTATATGGATTTATTGTTTACACACGAACAAACAAAAAAAGACGGGAAGAGTGGTTCATCATCTGAATGTAATTTAAAATTATTTTCAGACTCCGATAAATTAATCTACACTGGTGTATTTGATTTGGATTACCACAGATATGGTACGAGAAAGCATATCACATTTGAACACATCTTAGTTGTGAATCTGAATAGTGGTGATATTGAAGTCACATATAAATTGATTAACGACAAGTTAACGGACGAGAAGATTTTTAAAACGTTATCCAAAACAAAAAAGAACGACTTCAAATTATTATTTGAATTAACTGAAAACGGGTTCGAAAGAGGTGAGAAACGTTTTGGTTATTGGGGTGTAAAATATAAAAGAGCAATTGATAAGATATTAAACCTACTTTATTCTAAAATAAAAGATAAGTTTAAATCTAACTACGGACAACAAAAAATAGAGAAGGGGGATTATCAGATTAATCAACTATTCGATATGATAGTTGATTTTCATTTGGAAATGAAAAACATAAAGGGACATGATGGAGTTTATTTCGACATCCAACACGTGTATCCAAAGAAAAAGTGGTTAATTAAAAACGATAATAAATTCTTACCATCCGTATTGGATAGTTTTGACATTAAATCGAAATATCTAATTAGTGAGTTGAATAAGAATGTGGGTAAATCCATTCACATTGAATCATTAAATTATCTTTGTAAATTGTTCGGTTCGAATTATATTGACTACATTAAACAAATAAAGTGGGAAGACCATTGTTATGATTTACCTCCAAACAAAAAAATTCACATCTTAAAGAACGAATCAGAAAAAAGTGCAATGGTATCGTTGATTAATAAGTGGGAAAAGAACACATTAAGACCAGACTCAATAATTTACAATCTAAATAAATTACTCTCAATTAGAGAAATGTTGGAAGAGAAGAATTATGATTTGAAGTTTAAAGCAAAAAATGATTCTGAATTCGAAAACACAATGGAGATATGGTCAGGTATTAAAATACATTTGTCTAGAGGTTATAAATTAAAATACAACTTACCCGAAGAGTTTATTAATATAGTTGAAGATTTAATACACATTAATGGTGAGACCTTTACACCTAAACTTTTGGTTTCAGAAGAGGATTTCAGATTTGAGGGGTTTAGTATGAAAAATTGTATGGCTAAACAATTTCCAAATGGAGCCATCTACCTTTATTTTTCACTACAACATAAAAGAAAGAAAGTGAATTTACAATATAGAAAAGGTGAACTTATACAATCGTATGGTAAAGCTAACACCAAAATTTTAGACATCTTCAACGACGCGATTGATATTTTAAGTGACAGACTTAAAAAATATCGTGATATCACATGGAAGAAAGAAAAATATGATATTTTAAGTCGTTGATAATCAATACTTAATAAAAAAACATCAAAAATAATTTTGTGATTTTCTAAATTATTTGTAGGTTTGTGTAGATAAACAAAACTTACAAAAAAATGAAAAAAGGTATCGTTATTTTAGACCTCTTTGCAGGTTATGGTGGAGCGGAACTTTCCGCTAAATTTGCCAAAATTAAAGTTAAAAAAAGTTACATTAGTGAGATTAATCCCTCAGCACTTAAAGTGTTAAGAAAACATTTTCCTAAAGCATTTTTTGTTGGAGATGTTAGAAATTTGAGAGCTGAAGATTTTATCGACGTGACAATTATCTGTGCGGGTTCACCCTGTCAATCATTTTCATTTTGCGGTAAAAGAAAAGGTATGGTTACAAAAACCAACGTAGAAATCACCACATTGGCTCAATATTTAAAACTTAAAAAGGAGGGTTTTGAATTTGAGGGTCAGTCATATTTGTTTTGGGAATTTGTGAGACTTTTTGAAGAAATCACGGCATTACAAAGAAAAATGGGTTTACCTGAAGCACAATTTCTTTTGGAAAATGTTAACATGACAAAAAAATGGCAAAACATTATTACAAAGGCGGTTGGAGTTGAACCGGTTATGTTCGATGCGGCGTTGGTTAGTGCACAAAGTCGTGTTCGTTTGTTTTGGACAAACATTGCCAAAATTGAAGTACCTGAAGATATGGATATTAAATTAGGTGATGTAATTAAAGGTGCAGTCACAGGTACAGGATTTAGAGGTAGAAAAATGAATGGTGAAAATCATTACTCATATCCACAAACGTTCAGAGATGATTTTAAGTCAAATTGCCTCGTAACAAGTTTCGGATGTGTCACTAAAGAAACTGGTGATAAATTTGGTACTGGTTTTTACACAACTAAGAAAAATGAAACCAAGTTGTTAACTATCGAACAATGTGAAGTTCTTCAAGGATTGGAGAAAGGGTATACAAATGTCGAAGGTGTATCTGACACGGCAAGAATCAAAATGATTGGAAATGGATGGTCAATTTATGTTACAGGTCGAATTATGGAATACCTGAAAAAAGGTAAGAAACAAATTTTGAAATCTAAATAATTTACTTTATATTATTAATATGCAACCAAAAGAATCGAAAACAAATTCACATTTTTGGATTAGTATGGTAAAATCAGGTCTCCGTTTCGGGGCCTGTTTTACTCTTTTTCAGGGTGATGTTAAAAGTGCGGCAGTACTTTTAGGTTTAGCAGAGGTACTAGGTATCGCTGAGGAAATTTTTTAGTATGAATTTTTATTTAATAAGGGCGTATGCTCAAAAAATTAAAAACGAAAAACATGGGACTGTTCAACAAACCCGAAAATTGGTGGTTAAGAGTAACAATAGTGGTATTGACGATTTCACTACTGGGAATCTTGGCAACATCAAACAAACAAACAAGTGTAAAAATCAGTGATTTAGAAAATCAAAATGATAGTTTACGAATGGAGTTATTTAATCACGGAACTGTGATTGGTAGATATGAAATCACTTTGGAGATTTTAAAGGAGAGAGATTCATTGGCAGCTGCAAAGTTTGAAACAATATTGTCAACTGAAACTGAGTAAGATGAGTAAGAAACAAACTGAATTTCATTTAGGTAACGGTGACTTTATAAACATTAAATCATCGGAAATTGTTAAACTGTATGAACAATTTATAGTTTATACCGAGGATGGTCCGGTACAACTAAATGTTGATATAACCGCAGACTTTGCTGACGTTCCTAAAAAATACCACGAAATATTCTTCAACGTATTGTCTTCGAAATATCATAACAAAGTTAATTTCGGTGATAATCCATTCTCAGAATGTAAACCAATGGTTAAAAGAAAATGGTATCAATTTTGGAAATCAAAATATTTTGAACAATAAACTTTAACATGTGAAACTTTTCATTTTTATTATCATTGTGTTTTGGATTTGGATAGTGTTTGAAATGTGGAGGGCTCCAATGATGGAGGAAACCGAAGACGGAGGACTAATAACAAAAAAACCAACAAAAAAATTAAGTGACTTATGGCGAAAGCGACGTTAGAGTTTGATTTGAATGAATATGAAGATAGAATGGCCCATCTTCGGGCTGTTAAATCATCAGATATGGCGTTGGCTTTATGGACAATCACACATAACACTAAAAAAAGTTTGGAGTGGTCCTTAGAAGGTAAGGAAATTGATAAGTATGAAACTTTAGAATTGGTCTATGAAAAGATTTATGAGATTCTAAATGAATACAATATAAACACAGACGAATTAACCGATTAAAACTATGATAGAATTTTTTAAAAAAAACCAAGACAACATAACTAAGGGTGGTGCGGTTGCGTTACTACTTATATGTTTTTTCCAACAACGTGAACTCTCTAAGTTACGAAAGGAAAATCAAGTATTTAAAGAAATAAAGGTTGATAAAAAAACGACCGATTCTTTACTTAAAAAAGTTGATTCAATAAAATGATTACCATAAGTGAAAAGGCTCTTGAGCATGTAATAGGATTGATGATGAGTGACGGGTTAACACCTGACACTCATTTTTTGCGTGTAGGGGTTAAAGGTGGTGGTTGTAGTGGGTTATCATATGTGATGGATTTTGACGATGTTATCACTGACATGGATGAGGTTATTGATTTGAATGTGATGAAGGTTGTTGTCGACAAAAAATCCGTACTTTATCTTTACGGAACACAATTAGAATATTCCGATGGTTTAAATGGAAAGGGATTCCACTGGGTAAATCCTAATGCGTCACGTACTTGTGGATGTGGAGAAAGTTTTTCCCTTTAAATTTTTTATTTCCGAAATATTTTTCTATATTTTAAGATATGAATTATATCTTAACGTACACAATCTTTATTACCGTGTTATTTTATTTAATTGGTTATTCTAAGATTTGGAGTAAACTACTCATGTTTAAATCAAAAGAATATTGGACCGATTATAACACAATTGAATTCGCTGCTTGGATGGCTAAAGCAATTATCATTGTACCAGGTCTTATCTTTGGTATTGAGTTATGGT
>JACCDH011287905.1_pt1 | contig 20586 bp, 13 predicted proteins | sample 7442481 | NCBI WGS metagenome assembly JACCDH01 (sample SAMN15323433, study PRJNA562643) | freshwater metagenome | isolation source: river surface water | place: USA:Blue River Watershed | collected 2017-08-15 | reverse complement strand
CACGCTGTCGCTGGGGTTGAGCATGTACATCTTGGATTTGTTTTCGCTGCCGCCGCCTTTGGCCGCGACGGTCACATCCACTTTGTCTCCAGGCACGATTTGCGTGAAGATCACGGCGGGCGTGTTGTCTTTGGTGTTCTTGCGAGCGAACTGTGGGTCATCGACCACTGAGGCTCGCAGCATGTTGTCGGGGTGGTTGTAGCCTCGGCGCACGCCTTCGTTGAGGGCGTCTTCCAAGCTGCCGGTGAAGCCTTCCCAGCGCACGTCCATGCCGACTTTCAAGAACACGTTCACGATGCCGGTGTCTTGGCAAATTGGGCGGTGGCCGTAGGCGCTCATCTTGCTGTTGGTCAAGATTTGGGCAATGGCGTCTTTGGCCGCAGGACTTTGCTCGCGTTCGTAGGCTTTTGCCAAGTGCGAAATGAAATCAGCGGGGTGGTAATAGCTGATGTATTGCAAAGCGGCGGCGACCGATTCAATCAGGTCGTTTTGGCGGATCGTGGTCATGGATGAAGTCCTGAATAAGGCCAGAAGTAAAAACAGCGGCTGAGTTTACTCAAAGCCGCTGTCTTGATGCTTGCACTGCAAGTGGAGACTTATTTGGTGCTAAGCACCCACGCTGCCAATTTCTTGGCTTCTGCATCGTTCACTTGTGTGTTGGCTGGCATAGGGACCGGACCCCAAACGCCGGCGCCACCTTTTTGAATTTTGGTGGAAAGTTTGTCCGCAGCAGTTTTGTCACCTGCGTATTTGGCCGCTACGTCTTTGTACGCTGGGCCTACGAGCTTTTTGTCTAAAGCGTGGCATGCCATGCAGTTTTTTGAGGTTGCCAAAGCAAGGTCAGCCCAGGCAGAGGCGGACATGAAGGTGGATGAGACAATGACGAAAAAAATGAGTTGCTTAATCACGGTGATATCTCCGACATAAAACCAATATGCGACCAGTTTAGCGTGCTTAATTTGTGTGCACTTTCGTGTTCGTGGCGTCATGGATATGACATGTGGTGAAGTCTGGGTATTGGGGCGTGGGCGATAATCAAAAGAGTTAATCGACGTACCTTTTCATCGGAGCTTCTCACATGCCTGCTTATCGTTCCAAGACCTCCACTGCTGGCCGCAACATGGCGGGTGCCCGCTCTTTGTGGCGCGCCACAGGCATGAAGGATGACGACTTCAGTAAACCCATCATCGCCATTGCCAACTCGTTCACCCAATTTGTTCCTGGGCATGTGCATTTGAAAGACCTGGGCCAACTCGTGGCACGCGAGATTGAAGCGGCGGGAGGTGTTGCCAAAGAATTCAACACCATTGCCGTAGACGACGGGATTGCCATGGGGCATGACGGTATGTTGTATTCGCTGCCTAGCCGCGACATCATTGCTGATTCGGTGGAGTACATGGTCAACGCGCATTGCGCGGATGCCATCGTGTGCATTTCGAACTGCGACAAGATCACCCCTGGCATGTTGATGGCAGCGATGCGTTTGAACATTCCCGTCATCTTCGTGTCGGGTGGACCGATGGAAGCGGGGAAGGTTCGTTTGGCTGTGCCTGGTACGCAAACGATTGAAATCAAAAAACTTGATCTGATTGATGCGATGGTCATGGCGGCTGACAGCAAAGTCAGCGATGCTGATTTGGCTGAAGTCGAGCGCTCGGCTTGTCCCACCTGCGGTTCATGCTCTGGCATGTTCACAGCCAACTCTATGAACTGTTTGGCAGAAGCTTTGGGCTTGGCTTTGCCCGGCAATGGCACTGTGGTTGCGACACACGCAGATCGCGAGCAATTGTTCAAGCAAGCAGGTCGCACCATTGTTGAAATGGCCAAGCGCTACTACGAACATGACGACACATCTTTGTTGCCACGCTCTATGGGTTTTAAAGCCTTTGAAAATGCGATCGCGTTGGATATTGCCATGGGCGGCTCCACCAACACCATCTTGCATTTGTTGGCGATTGCGCAAGAGGCTGAAATTGAATTCACCATGGCCGACATCGATCGCATGTCCAAGATCGTGCCTCAGCTGTGCAAGGTTGCACCCAACACCAACAAGTACCACATCGAAGACGTGCACCGCGCGGGCGGCATCATGGGTATCTTGGGTGAACTAGATCGCGCAGGCAAGCTGCACACCGATGTGCCCACCGTGCATGCGAAAACCATGAAAGACGCGTTGGACAAGTGGGACATTGCACGCAATCCCTCGGAAGACGTGAAGCACTTCTACATGGCTGGCCCCGCAGGTATTCCTTCGCAAGTGGCGTTCAGTCAAAACACGCGCTGGCCAAGCTTGGACGTGGATCGTGCGGAAGGTTGCATTCGTTCGTTCGAGCATGCCTTCAGCAAAGAAGGTGGCTTGGCCGTGTTGCGCGGCAACATTGCGCTCGACGGTTGTGTGGTGAAAACCGCCGGCGTGGATGACAGCTTGCTGGTGTTTGAAGGCCCTGCCCACGTGGTGGAAAGCCAAGATGAGGCCGTTGAAAACATCTTGAGCGACAAAGTCAAAGCAGGCGACATCGTGGTGGTGCGTTACGAAGGCCCCAAAGGTGGCCCAGGCATGCAAGAAATGTTGTACCCCACCAGCTACATCAAGTCCAAAGGTTTGGGCAAGGCTTGCGCTTTGTTGACGGACGGGCGCTTCTCTGGCGGCACCTCCGGTTTGTCGATTGGTCACTGCTCGCCCGAAGCGGCAGCGGGGGGCACGATTGGTTTGGTCAAGAACGGCGACCGCATTCGCATCGACATTCCCAATCGCAGCATCAATGTGTTGGTGAGCGATGATGAGTTGGCAAAGCGCCGCGTTGAACAAGACAAGCTCGGCTGGAAGCCCGTGTTGCCACGCCCACGCAAAGTGTCGGCAGCTTTGAAGGCCTATGCCAAATTGGCCACCTCGGCCGACAAAGGTGCAGTGCGCGATTTGTCATTGCTCGATTGATAGACGGGCTACGCACGCATGTTGATTCACCCGCAAATTGATCCTGTCGCCATAGCGCTGGGGCCCATCGCTATTCACTGGTATGGCCTCACGTACTTGGCGGCGTTTGCCTTGTTTGTGGGCTTGGGGCATTTGCGTTTGAAGCATGAACCTTACGCTGCGCAAGTGGTGTTGGGGTCATGGTCCAAGCAAGACATCGAAGACATTTTGTTTTATGGTGTGATGGGCGTGGTCTTGGGTGGGCGCATTGGCTATTGCGTGTTTTACAACCCCATCTACTACCTGGCACATCCCTTGGAAGTGTTTGCCGTGTGGCAGGGGGGCATGAGTTTTCATGGCGGCATGCTCGGCGTGTTTGTGGCCACGGCCGTGTTTGCATGGCAACGTCACCGCCCTTGGTTGTGGGTGACGGATTTCATTGCGCCGTGTGTGCCTACTGGCTTGGCTGCAGGTCGTGTGGGTAACTTCATCAATGGTGAGTTGTGGGGCAGGGCGGCTGACCCAACTTTGCCATGGGCCATGGTATTTCCACAAAGCGGCAGCTTGATTGCACGCCACCCCTCACAGATTTACCAGTTCTTAGGCGAAGGCATTTTTCTGTTCATCGTTTTGTGGCTCTATGCGCGTCAACCCCGTGCGATGGGTGCGGTGTCGGGTGTATTCATGATTGGCTATGGCAGTTTGCGTTTCATGGCTGAATATTTTCGAGAGCCCGACGCTCACCTAGGTTTGCTCGCGCTGGGCATGAGCATGGGCCAATGGCTGTGCGTGCCCATGGTGCTGGTGGGCGTCGCCTTGTGGCTGCACGCACATCGCCAAAACTCTCCTGCTTAATTTTTAAGGGTTAGCCCTTGAGGGAAAGTCCCTGCCATCAGGGGCTTGGTTTTTATCCGTTTGAATTTCATAATTATGCGTAATTACAGGAAATTAAACAAACCTCTTCACCATGCGCACGCTCCCAAGTTCCTTGCACGACGATGTCGCATCACAGTTGCGCAACTACATCTTTGATGGACAACTCAGGCCTGGTAGCTTTATCGATGAAGTGACACTGTGCGAGTTATGGTCGATTTCGCGCACGCCATTGCGAGAAGCCCTCAAGGTTCTGACCGCCGAAGGATTGGTTCGTCACGAACCGCGCCGAGGCTGTTTTGTGAACGAAGTGACAGAGCAAGATTTGGATGACATCTTTCCTGTCATCGCCTTGCTGGAGGGGCGTTGTGCATTTGACGCCACACAGCGTGCCACACCTGCCGATGTCAAAGCCTTAGACGTTTGGCACCAACGATTGAAGCAACACGCAGAAGCCGGACGCATCAACGACTACTACGAGGCTAACTTCGCCATTCACGAGGCGATCATTCAACTAGCCAACAACAAATGGTTGGCACAAACGATTGCGGATTTGCGCAAAATTTTGAAACTCGCTCGCTTGCAGCAACTGCACGCGCCGGGTCGTTTGAAGCAAAGTTTGAAAGAGCATTTGGCGGTGTTTGACGCACTCAAGGCGGGCGACGCCGCAGGTGCAGACGCAGCCATGCGGCACCATTTGTTGCAACAACGTGAGGCTTTGCGTGAGCTGGCCTTGACTCAACGCAGTGTGTTAACGGCATAACGACAGAAAGACCCCATGAACGCGACCACTTGGCTCAGCAGCAAACTCAACTTACTGCGTAACTCGGCGACGGCAGCCACTGAAGCCCCGAAGCCCGAAGACCGTTCGACGCGCGAACGCCTAGATGCCACGCTGCGGCAAAAAGCGGAAGCCTTGTCGCCTCGTACCCTGCGCCGCACACTCACGTCCTTGCAAGCTGTGGTGGATCCCCGGGTGAGTGAGGTGGAAGGGGCTCGCCGAGCCAAAGCCTTGACCGATTGGTATGCCAAAGCGGAGCCTGCCGAGCGTCAAGATGTGTGGCTGCTCATCAGCGAGCAGTTTGGCCCCGATGCCGTAAAAGTGCGTGCCGCGCGTGATGACTATGACGCGGCCTTGGGCACTGCCGATGAGGGGCCTGCCGAAATTCGGTTGCGTCGCGCTTTGGTATCGCCGCGCACACGTCTATTGCAGCGCTTTGCTGCGTCTTCAGGGGGTATGCGCTTTTTGGTGGATTTGCGTGCGGAGTTGCTGCCACACCTCAAAGGCAACAAGCGTTTGCAGGCTTTAGATGCCGAGCTAGAAAACCTGTTCTCTACATGGTTTGATGTGGCCTTTCTAGAGTTGCGTAGCATCAGCTGGGACTCACCTGCGTCTCTGATTGAAAAGCTCATCAAATACGAGGCGGTGCACGACATTCGAAGTTGGGCCGATTTGAAAAACCGCTTGGACAGCGATCGCCGTTGTTACGGCTTCTTTCACCCCAGCTTGCCCAATGAGCCCTTGATCTTCGTGGAAGTGGCGTTGTTGCACGAGATGGCCGACAACATCATGCCGTTGTTGGATGAGTCTGCTGCGCCTGAAGACTTGCAAAAAGCCACCGTTGCTATTTTTTACTCCATCAGCAACACGCAAGGTGGATTGAAAGGCGTGAGCTTTGGCGATTCACTCATCAAACGCGTGGTGGAAACACTGAAGGGCGAGTTTCCCAAACTCAAGACCTTTGCCACCTTGTCACCAATCCCCGGTTTGCGACCTTGGTTTGCCAAAAATGTGCAGGACTTGCTCGCTCAACTCAACGACAAAGAGCTGTCGGCCTTGGGGCGTGAAATCAGTTTTGAACCACCCACGCCCACGCATGTGTTGGCCGCGATTGAGCAGCCACAGGTCTTGGGTGCGTTGTCACCTAAATCACCGTTGCGTCAATTCCTCACCCGTGCTGGCGCGCACTATTTGGGGCAAGCCAAACAAGGTGAGCAAGTGTTAGACCCCGTGGGACGTTTCCATTTGGGCAATGGTGCACGCATCGAACGCATCAATTGGTTTGCCGACCCTTCGACCAAAGGCATCAAGCAATCGCATGGCTTGATGGTCAATTACCTCTACGACCTCAAACGTTTAGACAAGCACCGCCAAATGCTTGATAAAGGCATCGCGCCTGCCTCGGGCGATGTGGAAGACATGTATTTCAAGTGACCTCATTCAACATAACCATCAGGAGACACATATGACAACATCAAAAAACACCCGTCGACAGTGCTTGACCATCGCTGCTGCCGTTTGCGCAGCTTGGAGCTGGGGGGCGCAAGCTCAAACGACATGGCCAACCAAACCTGTCACGTTGGTGGTGCCTTTTCCTGCCGGCGGTGGAACTGACTCATTTGCACGGCCGTTCTCTGCGCAGTTTGCCAAGCAAACAGGAAAAACGCTCGTCATCGATAACCGCGGTGGGGCAGGCGGCAACCTCGGTGCTAGCGTTGCGGCAAAGGCGGTGGGTGATGGGTACACCTTGTTCATGGGTGCAGTGCATCATTCAATTGCGCCCGCCATGTATCCCAAGTTGGATTACGACCTTGAAAAGGACTTCGTACCTTTGGCGATGGTGGCCAGTGTCCCGCATGTCTTGGTGGTAAATCCGAAAAATATTTCCGGTGATTACAAAGCATTCATTGACATGGTGCGCAGCAAACCTGGGAAATTCAATTACGGTTCGGCAGGGGGAGGGACATCGCACCACTTGGCTGGCGAGTTGTTCAAGTTGCAGAGCAAGACGTTCATCACGCACATTCCTTACCGTGGTGCGGGTCCCGCATTGCAAGACTTGATTGCTGGCAACGTGGACATGATGTTTGATGGTTTGGGTTCTTCTGCTCAGCACATCAAAGGTGGACGTATCAAAGCCCTGATGGTCTCTGGCAATAAACGTAACCCTGCGTTTCCAGATGTGCCTTGCGCTGCGGAATTGGGATTGCCTGACTACAACGTGACGACTTGGTATGGTTTGTGGGCGCCTAAGGGGACACCTGCGGATGTACAAGCGCGCATCATTGACGAGGTACGCAAGATCGCAGCGACCGATGAGATCAAAACCAGTTGGTCTAACAGTGGCGCAGAGTTTCCTAACGTGACCGGTGCGCAGTTTGGTAACTTTGTCTCTGGTGAAATTAAAAAATGGGCGACCGTGGTCAAAGCCTCTGGCGCCAAACTCGACTAATTGACTTCACGCCATGAATCACAACTTATATGCGGCCTTGCGTGCCGCCTTTCCCAAAGACCTCAGCGCCATCGCCATCGAAACAGACGAGGGGTTGAACTACAGCTGGTCCGACCTGGAGCGTGCCAGTGCCATGATGGCCAATCTACTCGATTCGCTCCACATTCCCAAAGGCTCACGTGTGGCGGTGCAAGTGGAGAAATCCGTCGAAGCCGTCATGCTCTACTTGGCCACCTTGCGTGCGGGTTATGTGTTCTTGCCTTTGAATACGGCGTACCAAAGCGCTGAGATCGAATACTTCATTGGCAATGCAGAACCCGCCGTGGTGGTGTGCAGCAGCAAGAATTTTGGCTGGGTCAGCAAGATCGCGTTCAAAGCTGGCACACAAAACGTGTTCACCTTGGACGACAACCGCACCGGCAGTTTGCTAGAGCGCGCGGCCCATTGCTCAGACCAACACCACGTGGTGAGCAATTCGACAGACGACTTGGCAGCCATTCTCTACACCAGTGGTACCACGGGACGCAGCAAAGGTGCGATGCTCTCGCATGGCAATTTGCTGAGCAATGCCCAAACCTTGAAGACGTACTGGGGGTGGAAGCCAGGCGATGTGCTCATTCACGCCTTGCCCATCTTCCATGTGCATGGTTTGTTTGTCGCCATTCACGGTGCTTTACTCAACGGCAGCAAGATGATTTGGTTGTCCAAATTCGATCCCAAATTTGTCATTGCCAAAATGAAAGAGGCGACGGTTTTCATGGGGGTACCCACACTCTATGTGCGCATGTTGGCTGAACCTAGCTTGACCAAAGCACAAGCATCGAACATGCGTTTGTTCGTCGCTGGCTCCGCTCCGTTGCTGTTAGAGACCTTCAACGAATGGCGCGAGCGCACAGGGCAGGCGATTTTGGAGCGCTACGGCATGAGCGAAACCATCATGCTCACCTCCAACCCCTACGCAGCAGATGCACGTCACGCCGGTCAAACTGAGCGTCGTGGCGGCACGGTGGGCTTTCCGTTGCCCGGTGTGTCTTTGCGTGTGCAAGACGACCAAGGTCACAACTTGCCCGTGGGGGACATTGGAGGCATTCAAGTCAAAGGTCCGAATGTGTTCAGCGGTTACTGGCGTATGCCCGAAAAAACCAAAGAAGAATTCACCGAGGACGGTTTCTTCAAAACAGGCGACGTGGGCAAAGTCGATGAACGTGGCTATGTGGTGATCGTCGGTCGCAGCAAAGACCTCATCATCAGTGGCGGCTACAACGTCTATCCTGCAGAGATTGAGGGCTACATCAACGAGATGTCAGGCGTGGCCGAAAGTGCCTTGATTGGTGTGCCACATCCAGACTTTGGTGAAGTGGGCGTGGCGGTGCTCATTGCCAAAGCTGGTGCGAAGGTCGACGCAGACGCGGTGATTGCAGCGCTCAAGTCACAACTGGCGAATTTCAAAATTCCGAAGAAGTGTTTTGTGGTGGCTGAGTTGCCACGTAACACCATGGGAAAGGTTCAGAAGAATTTGCTACGTGATCAGTACAAAGGGTTGTTCTGAATGTAAAAAGCCACTCAATGAGTGGCTTTTTTTGGGACTGAGAAAAACTTAACCAGCCAAAGCTGCCGAGTTCACCCGCTGCGTGATGTGCGCCAAAGCTTCATCCACTTGATCGATCAAGATCAAGCACAAATCGCCTTTTTGCAAACGATCCATGGCACGGTCAATCGCCAAAAACTCACCGTGAATTTCGTCGATGTGTGAGGTACGTTGGGCACCATCCAAGCCTTGACGTAAGAGCTTCAGTACTTCGCCGTCCACACGACCGCGTTGGCACGCATCTTGGTACAACACCACATCGTCAAACGCTTCGCCGATGATGCGCGTTTGCTCACGGATGTCTTCGTCACGGCGGTCGCCCGCACCGCTGATGACCACACTGCGACGCTGTGCGGGCAGGTTGGTTACGGCTTGCACCAAGGCTTTGATAGCGTCTGGGTTGTGGCCGTAGTCGGCAATCACCGTGGCACCTTTGTAGTCGAACACGTTGAAGCGGCCGGGCACGGCATTGCTGTCGCTGACAAACGTGGCCAAGCCTTTGCAAATGGTTTGCCAAGGCACACCCACGGCCCATGCCGCACCGATGGAGGCCATCGCATTTTCAATTTGGAAGCTGATCGCGCCACCGCGTGTGACGGGGATTTCCGACAGAGGAATGCGCACCGAATGGTTGCCTTGCATGGCCACGATTTGGTCGTCTTCCACAAACAACACGCGCTTGCCTTGCGCACGGTGGGTGGCAATGACAGGGTGGTGGGCATCCAAACCAAAAAATGTCACTTGACCTGGGCACTTGTTGGCCATGGCCGCCACGATGGGGTCGGTGGCGTTGAGCACCGCTGTGCCTGACTCGGCGACGTTTTGCACGATGACGCGTTTCAATACCGCCAAGTCTTCGACCGTGGTGATGTAGTTCAAGCCCAAATGGTCGCCCATGCCGATGTTGGTGACCACGGCCACTTGGCAGCGGTCAAAGGCCAAACCTTCGCGCAACATGCCGCCGCGTGCGGTTTCGAGCACGGCAGCATCCACGTCAGGGTGAGCCAAGACGTTACGACCGCTGCGTGGGCCGCTGCAGTCACCGCTGTCAGTTTGGCGGCCGTTGACGTACACACCATCGGTGTTGGTCATGCCGACACGCAAACCGTTGGCGCGTAAGAGGTGAGAGGTGAGGCGCACGGTCGTGGTTTTGCCGTTGGTGCCGGTGACGGCAATCACGGGAATACGACCATCGCCGCCATCTGGGAACATGGTGGCCATCACGGCTTCGCCCACATCGCGACCTTTGCCAAACGAGGGGCTCAGGTGCATGCGCAAACCGGGGGCGGCATTGACTTCCACCACGCCGCCGCTTTGTTCTTCGAGTGGGCGTAATACAGATTCACACACCACATCGACACCGCAAATATCCAAGCCCACCATTTGTGCGGCGGCGATCGCGCGCAGGGCCACTTCGGGGTGCACGTCATCGGTCACGTCTGTGGCTGTGCCGCCTGTGGAGAGGTTGGCGTTGTTGCGCAAAATCACGCGCTCACCTTTGGCAGGCACGGAGTTGGCTTCAAATCCTTGCTCTTTCAGACGCGCAATGGCGATGTCGTCAAAGCGAATTTTGGTGAGCGATGTGGCATGGCCTTCGCCACGGCGTGGGTCCGCGTTGACGATGTCGACCAACTCGCGCACGGTGTTTTTGCCGTTGCCAATGACCAAGGGCGGCTCGCGGCGAGCTGCAGCGACGAGCTTGTTGCCGACGACCAGCAAACGGTAATCGCTGCCGGGCAAGAAACGTTCAACCAACACATCGTCACGGTGCGCCACCGCTGCGAGGTAGGCCTCTTTCACGCCAGCTTCTGTGGTGACGTTGACGGAGATGCCTTTGCCTTGGTTGCCATCGCGCGGTTTGACCACCACGGGCAAACCAATTTCTTGTGCGGCAGCCCATGCGTCATCCGCACTGGTGACGGGGCGGCCTAACGGCACGGGCACACCTGCGGCGTGCAGCAACTTTTTGGTGAGTTCTTTGTCTTGCGCGATGGATTCGGCAATGGCACTGGTGGAGTCAATCTCTGCGGCTTGGATGCGGCGTTGCTTGCTGCCCCAGCCCAGCTGAACCAAACTGCCTTCGGTCAAACGACGGTAAGGAATACCTCTGGCAATGGCGGCGTTGACGATGGACCCGGTGGATGGGCCTAAGCGGATGTCTTCGTCGAGTTCACGCAGTTGGTGGATGGCCGCATCGACATCAAAGCTGGTGTTGTTCAGCGCTGCCAAGCACAGTTCATGGGCCAATTGGATGGCCATGATGCCCACTTGTTCTTCGGTGTACTCCACGGCCACTTGGTACAAACCGTGATCCGTGGTGGGGGTGGTGCGACTGAAAGTGACAGGGCAGCCTGCCTCAATTTGCAAATGCAAGGTGGTGGCTTCGAGAGCGTGCGCCATGCTCAGCTTGACCTTGTGGTTGGTCGGGCGCAAGGTGCCCACGCCTGGAAACAGGTTGCGCAAGCGGCTTTCGAACTCAGGGTGTTCGTTCAGGTCAATTTGTGCGTCTTCGCACTTGACCATGGCTTCCACAGCAGTGTGACGGGTCCAGAGGTTAGGGCCGCGCAGGGCGCGGATACGAGAGACTTCCATTAGCCATTCATCCTTGCAATGTCTTTGGCAACGTGTTGGTTTTGTTGTCCAAAATTTTTCAGGCCCGCACGAATCAGCAGCGGTGCAATGTCCAGTGACCAAGCCGCTGCCACAGCGGCCAGCAGCGTTGAGATCTGCAGGCCGTTTTTGAGCAGGCGTGCAATCAATTCCAAGTCAAGGTGGAACAGTTGTGTTTCTTGGTCGCCTCGTGCCAAGGTGACGTGGCCATCTTTGCAGAACACGGCACGACCACCAGCTTGCAAGTGCGCTTTCACGGTGGCGTTGTCTTGGGCTTTGGCGTAGTACACCACTTCACCATCACTCAGCTCGGCCAAGGTGGTGACGGCTTCTTCATCGGCGTTGAGCACCGCAGCACCTTCTGGCAACACCAAGTCGATTTGCGTGCGCACCACGGTGCGCATTTGTTCTGCGGTTTGGATGTCGTGTTTTTCAACCAGTGCCGTAGTTGTGTCGGGCATGTTGGTCACCACGCCAACCAAACAGCGGTCGTAGGCCAAGCCTTCGTCCAAGATGTGTGCGGGTGTGGTTTCAAACACCGCGGCATCTAAGGCGCGGTTGATGAGTAAACGTTCAGAGGCTTCAAAGCCGCGTGAGTCGGTTTTGCCCAAGTGCTGTTGGTCCATGTACAGGCCGTCCTTGCAGGCCAAGCCCGTGCGTTTGCCAGACAGGTGCAGCAACCAAGCCACGAGCTGCGACAGCTCGGTGGTTTGTTGACTGCCCACAATGCCCACCACAGGGATGCGACCTGATTCATTGGGGCCAAACAAGTGTTCAACGATGGCTTTGCCTACAGGGCGAGGCTGGCCTATCGCAGGTTTGACGTGCATCAGCAAGCCTGGACCTGCGTTGACTTCAATGATGGCACCTTGGGTTTCTTCCAAGGGGCGCGAGATGTCTTGCGTCACGATGTCGATACCCGCAATGTCCAACCCAATGACGCGGGCGGCGAGGGTGGCCACAGCGGCCACTTCGGGGTGAACCAAATCGGTCACATCGTTGTTGAGGTTGCCATTGCGTTGCACCACCACGATGCGGCCTTTTTCGGGCACGCTGGAGGGCTCCAAGCCTTGGCGTTGGATTTGCAGCAAAGACATTTCGCCGCGTGGGGTGTCTAAGCGAATCAAATCGAGTGGGAAACCTTCGGCCACGCCTCGGCGTGGGTCGGTGTTGATTTGCGAGTCGATGAGTTGTTCGACGGTGGACACCCCGTCACCCGTGATGGTGGCGGTTTCGCCACGCACGGCAGCCACCACTCGGTCGCCCACCACCAGCACGCGATGCTCGTCGCCGCGCACATAACGTTCGATCAAAACATCGCTGCCTTCTTTTTCAGCAGCCACCCATGCTTTGCGCACCGCTTCTTCGGTGTTCACATCCAGCGAAACTCCCCAGCCACGGTTGCCATCCAAAGGCTTGACCACCACGGGCAGGCCGATGTCTTGCGCGGCTTCCCAGGCTTCATCTTCGGTTTTGGCAATTTGGCCTTCTGGCACAGGAATGCCGCATTGTGTGAGCAAACGCTTGGTCAGGTCTTTGTCGCTTGAAATGGTTTCGGCAATCGCACTGGTGCGATCGGTTTCAGCAGTCCAGATGCGACGTTGTTTGGAGCCGTAGCCCAGTTGCACCAAGTTGCCTTCGGTCAAGCGAATGAACGGGGTTTTGCGCTCGACCGCAGCATCGACAATGCACGCGGTGCTGGGGCCTAAGCAGCGCAAGTCAGCAATTTTCTTGAGGCGCTCGACTGTGCCATGGATGTCAAAGGGTGTGTTGTTGGCAGCCGCCATCACCAACTGACGTGCCGCTAAGAAGCTCTCGCGACCGAGTTCTTCGTGTTCTGTGCGGAAGACGACTTTGTAGACGCCGCGTTTGCTGATCTCGCGAGCTTTGCCAAACTCGGCACGGGCACCCGCTAAGAGCTGCAACTCGATAGAGACGTGCTCCATGATGTGGCCCATCCATGTGCCACCCACCAAACGGGTTAAGAAGCCACCACGATGACCCACGCCGCAGTGGTGTTCCACCAATCCGGGCAACCAAGCGTTGATGCGGTCGTTGAAGCCTTCGATTTTGTTAGACGGATGGTCTTCCATTTCGCCTAAGTCAATGAGCGCTTCAATGATGGGGCGGTAAGTCCAGATGTTGGGCCCACGCAAATAGTCCATGCGCAGGATTTGAATGTCTTTGAAGGCCATAACTTAGCGAGGTGTATGAGTGGCGAAAGCTGAGGGGAGAGCCGAGGCCGCCGCGGTCAGCGACAGGGCTGCGGCGATACAATCGTTTGTCATTGTGCGGGGGTGCAACAAAGTCTTGGCTCCTGCTTTTTATTTTTCCAATAATGAATTCTTCTTTATCGGCTTCCACCAAAGTTGTTTTGCCCGAGGGCTGGCGAACTTCAGCGTTTGCACAACTGTCTGAACAAGAAAACGTTCTAGCTTGGCTAGAGGTTGACTTGAACGCCCAATTGCATTTTTCGCTAGGGCTACTGATTGTGACAGACCAAAGGGTGCTTTTTGCCGCCCAAACAGCGGGTTCAAGCCCTGTTTGGGACAGCTGGTCGCTGGTCGCTGGCATGAAGATGACCCACACCGATCACGCGGGCGTGGGCACGTTGAGCTTGGTCGATGCCACGCAACGCATAGCCAGCTGGCGTTTCACGCTGACGCACAACGTCATGGCCATGCGTTTGCAAGAGAAATTTGCTGATCGCATTGAGGTGTTGACCCATGGGCAATCGCTGGCAACGGCGACGCAGGCACGCTGCCCGCAATGCAAACTGCAGCTTGAAAACGCGGGAGATGAATGTCCCGTGTGCAGTCGAGAACAGCACACGCCTTTGTCGACGTGGGGCTTGTTCCGTTTGTGGCGCTTTGCCAAACCGTACCAATGGCGTCTGTTGGCGGGGTTCTTGTTGACGCTGGCGTCTACTGCGGCGACCTTGGTTCCGCCGTATCTGACCATGCCCTTGATGGATGATGTGCTCATCCCGTTCCAAAACGGCAAAGATATTGACCACGATTTGGTCTACATGTACTTGGGTGGTTTGTTCGGGGCGGCTTTGTTGGCTTGGGGTTTGGGTTGGCTCAAAACCTACATCTTGGCCTTGGTGTCTGAGCGCATTGGCGCTGACTTGCGCACCACCGCCTACGAGCACTTGATGCGTTTGTCGCTCGAATACTTTGGCGGACGCCGCACCGGTGACTTGATGAACCGCATTGGCGCTGAAACCGACCGCATTTGCGTGTTCTTGTCCTTGCACTTGCTGGACTTTGCGACCGATGTGCTCATGATTCTGATGACTGCATCCATTTTGATCAGCATCGATGCCAAATTGGCTGCTGCCACGCTGCTGCCGTTGCCCTTCATCGTGTGGTTGATTCACACTGTGCGCGATAAATTGCGCACCGGCTTCGAAAAGATTGACCGTGTGTGGTCTGAGCTGACCAACGTGTTGGCTGACACCATTCCTGGCATTCGCGTGGTCAAGGCCTTTGCGCAAGAGACGCGCGAAGCCAATCGCTTCCGCGATGCCAACAAGCACAACTTGGCGGTGAACGACCGGATCAACTTTGTCTGGTCGCTGTTTTCGCCCACGGTCACGTTGATGACCGAAGTGGGCTTGCTGGTGGTGTGGGGCTTTGGCATTTGGTTGGTCTCGCACAACCAAATTTCTGTGGGCGTGTTGGCGGCATTTTTGGCCTACATCGGTCGCTTCTACACCCGTTTGGATTCGATGAGCCGGATCGTTTCGCACACCCAAAAAGCAGCCGCGGGTGCCAAACGTATTTTTGAAATCTTGGACCACGTCTCCAGCGTTCCGGAGACCACCAACCCGCAAAAGCTGCCAGAACCTCTTAAGGGGCAGATCGAAATTCAAGATGCAGGTTTCCGATATGGCAACCGTGCGGTCATTCGTGGCATGAACCTCACCATTCGCCCTGGCGAAATGATTGGTTTGGTGGGGCAAAGTGGTTCGGGCAAGAGTACCTTGGTGAACTTGATTTGCCGCTTCTACGATTTGAGCGAAGGCTCGATCAAGCTCGACGGCATTGATATTCGCAACATTGCTTTGTCAGACTTCCGCAGCCACATTGGCATGGTGTTGCAAGAACCGTTTTTGTTCTTCGGCACGATTGCCGACAACATTGCGTATGGCAAGCCTGATGCCACGCGCGAAGAAATTGTGGCAGCGGCCCGTGCGGCCCACGCCCACGAATTCATCTTGCGTTTGCCACAAGGCTATGACTCCTTGGTCGGCGAGCGTGGCCAAGGCTTGTCGGGTGGTGAGCGCCAGCGCATTTCGATTGCACGTGCCTTGCTCATCAACCCTCGCATCCTCATCTTGGACGAGGCCACGGCGTCTGTGGACACCGAGACCGAACAAGAAATTCAAAAGGCTTTGGATAACTTGGTCAAAGGCCGCACCACGATCGCGATTGCACACCGTTTGTCCACTTTGAATCAAGCCGACCGTTTGGTCGTGATGGAACAAGGCGTGGTGGTGGAAGAGGGTGACCATGACACGCTCATGGCGCGTCAAGGTGCGTACTATCGCTTGTACGAAGCCCAAGCCAAAAATGCCGAAGACGCCGTGGCGCGTGCTTCAAGCAAGGAGTCTGTATGAGTGCCGTGATGACTGCCGCTTTCACGCTGGCCTTGGATCCGTTTGGCAAATTGGTCATCACCTTGGCCGATGGCGCGCAACACGTGGGGGCTGTGGTGGCACGTGCCTTCCCGATTGCGTCGCCCGATCAAAGTATTTCTATCTTGAGCGCTGAGGGCAAAGAACTGGCGTGGGTCGAGAACTTGCACAATTTGCCTGCGAACGAGCAAGATCTTGTTTCGCAAGCCTTGCAAGGCCGCGAATTCATGCCTGAGATTCTGCGTTTGGATGGGGTCAACAGTTTTTCCACCCCCAGTGTCTGGCGCGTGCAAACCAACCGTGGTGCCACACAGTTGGTGCTCAAAGGCGAGGAAGATATTCGCCGCCTGAGCACCACACGCCTCATCGTGGCCGATGCGCATGGTGTGCAGTTCTTGATTCGTGATTTACCCTCGCTTGACCGTCATACTCGCAAACTGCTAGATCGCTTTTTGTAACGCGTCTCTTGGAGTCAACGCCCCTCGCAGGAGTTGAAAAAATCTAACTCACGTTGGTAAACCGCTGTTTTCACTGCCATTAAGCCTAACACTGCGTGAAACAAGTGGTCATGAGACAACGGTTTTTCGCGCTGTGTTTGCAAACAGCGCGTGCTCACACGACTCAGCTGTTCAAAGCCAGGCGAAAGCCAAGTGATCATTGGGACAGTGGTTTGTTCTGGCGGAGCGACACGGTAGGGGAGGCCATGCAAATACATGTTTTTTTCACCCAAAGATTCACCGTGGTCTGAAACATACAGCATGGCTGTTGCGCTTGTTTTGTCTTGGGTTTTTAACCATCCAATGACGCGAGATAAGAAATGATCCGTTAAGAGAATCGTGTTGTCATAGGCATTGACAATTTGCTCTCGTGTGCATTGCGACAAGGATGCATCGGCACATTCTGGTTTGAAATGTTTGAATTCATCCGGCGTGCGTTTGAAATAAGCCGGACCATGACTTCCCATTTGATGCAAGACGACAACGGTACCCCGAGCACGACGCTCAGCGGGTAGCTTGGAAATTTCTTCCGTCAATCGCTCAATCATGACGGTGTCACGGCATTCATCGCCTTGGCAGTGATTTTTTATTTTGAGGTTCGATGTATTGGTGTTGGGTATGCGTGCGCATTGCTCTTTGCATCCCGACTGATTGTCAATCCAAAGCACGGCATAGCCTGCACGATAAAGTACATCGAGCATGTTTTCGTAATCGTTCTCTCGATCCAAATAACCTTCTCTGCCTAAATGGGAAAACATGCATGGAAGCGACTCTGCAGTGCTAGTACCGCAAGACTTGACCCGGCTGAAACTGGTGACGTTGAGTTTTTCAAGATTTGGATTGGTGGGGCGGGCGTAGCCGTTGAGCGAAAAATTTTGGCTACGCGCAGTTTCGCCAAGAACCAGTATCAACATGGGAGGCATCACGGCCTGTGAGCCATTGCTGTGCTTGATTTGCGCGTCGGTGCCAATCGGTTGAATGGGGCCAAGATCTACCTGGCTGGGGAAAACCGTCAAGCGCAGCACGCCATACACGCTGTTGAGCGGGTTGATTTGAAAGCGCATTTCTGTGTGACTTTTCATCAGTGACGCAAAGTCATGAAACACCAGTTGGAGCGTTCCCAAAGCGAGCAGCATTGATGCGAGAAACAAACCTATGTTGCGAAGGAGTTGTTTGGCCATGGAAGTTTCTAAAACGACTTGTTTCCATATCCAAAACGAGGGGAAGACCGCTAAGACGACCACCGTTATGGCCAGCTGCCAACTCAATTGATCTCTGGCTTCGCGGTAGTCTGTCTGGAAAACGTTTTGCACCATCGATGAATTCACCACGACGCCATACATCAGCATGTAATACGAGGCAAACGCAGCTAGCAATAACAAGACGGTGATGGCTGGTTTAAGGGTGAAGCGCCACGCAAAAATCGCCAAAAGCGCAGCAATCAAACTGGCGATCACGATGCCAAATGCAAGGCCAAAGAGCAGACCGCGCCAGCCCGATATTTCAGGGACAGCGAAAAAGCTTTGCCAGAGTGCAAGGTTACCCAAGCTAGCCAGCCAAATGCTGCTGAGTATGACTAAGCTAACTGTTGAGCGTGGCTCTTGGCGTGGCTTGTCGATGAACATGATGCGCATAAAACAAATAACCCGTCAATCAAGTTGGCCAAACGCTACCGTGTTCGGGCACGATGGCACGCCACTTCAAGTCCCGCTCTATGCGTTGGCGTAGAGCGTCAGAGGCCTCAGGTTCGCCGTGAACCACGTAAACCTGATCGGGCTTGTTGCGCATTTGGTTCAACCATGCAATCAGTTGCGAGGCGTCCGCATGTGCCGATGAGGATTGGAGTTGCACCACTTCTGCATGAATGGCCACGTCTTGACCATGCATGCGTAACATCGTGCCACCTCCTGCAATCGTGGCGCCACGTGTGCCCGGTGCTTGGTAGCCTGTGAGGATGACCATGTTTCGGTGGTCGGGCAGGTAGCGCGCCAAATGGTGTAGCACACGCCCTCCTGTGGCCATTCCGCTGGCAGCCAAGATGACCATCGGACCATGCCGCCTCGACAGCGCTTTGGATTGCTCTGTGGATTCAATCATGGTGGCAACATGCTTTAACCCTTTGAGACCGTGTGCATCCAAACGATGTGCCTCTGGGTGACGTTGGAACAACTCTGTGGTGTGCACGGCCATTGGGCTGTCTAAGAAGATAGGCAAGCCATGAGGGATATCGCCGCGTTCTTTCATGATGTCAATGGCATGCAACAGCGCTTGTGCGCGTCCCACAGCAAACACCGGCACCACGGCCACGCCACCTCGTGCGGCTACACGTTTGAGGGCGGGTGCTAGTTCTTTCATGATGTTTTCGTGCGGGTGTTCACGATTGCCGTAGGTGGATTCAATCAGCACGGTGTCTGCATCGGGGGGCGGTGCAGGTGGATTCATGATCATGTCGTCAGGTCGACCTACATCGCCGCTGAACAAAATACGACGCCCTGCCACTTCGACCAACACACTGGCCGCTCCTAAGATGTGCCCAGCCGTGCTGAAGGTCGCTTTCCATCCGGGGATCGGGGAAAAAGAGTGTGTCTCACGTTCGGGTTTGAGCAATTGCAACGACAAGAACGCATCGTGCTTGCTATACAACGGCATCGCCGGCTCGTGCTTGGTGTAGCCGTGGCGGTTTAAAAAGGCTGCATCTTCCTCTTGAATATGACCGCTGTCTGGCAACAAGATGGCGCACAAATCGCACGTGGCGGGCGTGGCGTGGATGTTGCCGCGATAGCCCTGGCGGTAGAGCAGGGGCACATAGCCGCTGTGGTCCAGATGCGCGTGCGTCAGGATGACGGCATCGACATCGGTGGGGGTGACGGGCAGCGGACTCCAGTTGCGCAAGCGCAATTGTTTGTAGCCCTGAAACAGCCCGCAATCGATCAGCAATTTCTTGCCATCGTGTTGGACCAAATACTTAGAACCGGTGACGGTACCGGTTCCGCCTAAGAAGGTGATGTTGACGCTCATAGGCGAAGTATCTCCTGTTTGTGTGAGGGTACTTCGCTGTTTGGGCGTCAGTTAAAAAAGCGTTTGAGCTTGTCCGCCCATCCGCCTTCAGCAGGTGAATGCTTTGTGCCACCTTTTTTCAATGAATCATCCAACTCTTTGAGCAACTTGCGCTGATGCTCGGTGAGTTTGACGGGGGTCTCTACTGAAATGTGGCAATACAGGTCGCCAGGGAAGCTAGATCGCACGCCTTTGATGCCTTTGCCGCGTAAGCGGAATTGCTTGTCGTTTTGGGTGCCTTCTGGAATGTCGATGGCAGCCTCGCCCGCGAGTGTGGGTACGCGAATTTCGCCTCCCAACGCGGCTGTTGTGAAGCTAATCGGCACAGAGCAATGCAAGTCGTCACCATCGCGCTCGAAGATGTCATGCTTCTTGACGCGAATTTCAATGAACAAATCACCGGGAGGCCCACCGTTGGTGCCAGGCTCGCCGTTGCCGGTGCTGCGAATGCGCATGCCGTCGTCGATGCCCGCAGGGATTTTGACTTCGAGCGTTTTTTGTTTTTTGATCTTGCCTTGGCCGTGGCAGCTGGTGCATGGATCAGGAATGATCTTGCCCGTGCCGCGGCAATGCGGACAAGTTTGTTGCACACTGAAAAAACCTTGGCGCATTTGCACTTGACCGCTTCCGTGGCAGGTAGTACAAGTCTTGGCCGACGTTCCGGGCTTAGCGCCTGTGCCGTCGCAGGTTTCACAGTCATCCCAGCTAGGGATTTTGATTTCTGCGTTCTTGCCGTTGGCCGCTTCCTCGAGTGTGATTTCCATCGCGTAGCTGAGGTCGTTGCCACGGTACACCTGACGCCCACCGGGCCCACGGCGTTGCTGGCCAAAAATGTCACCAAAGATGTCGCCAAACGCTTCACCAAAACCTGCGCCACCAAAGCCACCACCAAAACCTCCCGCACCGCCACGCATGTTCGGGTCCACGCCTGCATGACCGTATTGGTCATAAGCTGCACGCTTTTCAGGGTCTGAAAGCATTTCATACGCTTCTTTGACCTCTTTGAATTGCGCCTCCGCATCCTTGGCCTTGTCGCCTTGGTTGCGGTCAGGGTGGTACTTCATCGCGAGTTTGCGATAAGCCTTTTTGATCTCGTCGTCGCTCGCGCCTTTGGAGAGGCCGAGTACTTCATAAAAATCGCGTTTAGACATGGTGTGGCAGTGCCGTGTTAT
>JACCDH010418800.1_pt1 | contig 20593 bp, 12 predicted proteins | sample 7442481 | NCBI WGS metagenome assembly JACCDH01 (sample SAMN15323433, study PRJNA562643) | freshwater metagenome | isolation source: river surface water | place: USA:Blue River Watershed | collected 2017-08-15 | reverse complement strand
CCAAGACTGAAGTGGTCAATTTATCAAAAAACAAAGATTTAGAAGAGGCTAGTTCAAATTTATATAAATCGATGTATGACCTAGATAAACAGAATCTAGATTGCATCATTATTGAATCTTTTCCAGAGATAAGTTTGGGTAAATCTTTAAATGACAGAATACGTCGTGCAAGTTTTAGATAAATAGGGGGGTAACAAAAGGTTGTAAAAATAAATTCGAACTTTCTAATAGTTTTTACATCGTATCGACTGGCATCGATTGCGTTGTTTTATCTCTATATTAGAGCATAAAATATTTATTTTCGCACCCTTAATGATAGTTTTTTCTGCATTATCCAGTCGCGCAAATTTCATTTTTTAATAGGAGGTTTTTTAAGCAAGCAATCCTATCGGCCAACATGTATGTTGGCCGTTTTATTTTAGTTTGCATTTCACAGGTCTATTTCTTTGAAAATGGTAACAAAACGGTAATAAAATGGTAACGTTTGCGTAAATAAATAGCTGCATAATATATAAAATATAAAGTAATATAAATAGACTTGTAGTCGACATTTTAGCCATTTTGGCTAGGATTGCTAAACAAATTGCTTGCTTTATGAAACAAATCTTTTTGGGTTTATTGTTAACCTTATGCACACTTGGTACGTTTGCGCAAAATGCCACACTAAATGGTAAGGTTACAGATGAAAATGGCGCTCCATTAGAGGGGGTTGCTATCAAGTTAAAAGGTACGAATAATGGTACACAAACTTCTATCGCTGGAACTTATAAAATAAGTATTCCAAACACAGGTGCAGTAGTTGTTTTTAGTTATGTAGGGTATAAAAACCTTGAGCGTAAAGTATCTAGTACGAGCACACTTAATGTACAATTAGAAAAAATCAACGCTACATTAGATGATTTAGTTGTGATTGGGTATCAATCTGTAAAAAGAAAAGATGTAATGGCTTCTGTATCTTCAATAAGTGCAAAAGACTTACGTGATATGCCAGCTAACTCAGCTGCTGAAGTTTTAAATGGTCGTTTGGCAGGTGTAACTGCAACTTCTGCAGAAGGATCACCTGATGCAAACATCAGAATTAGAGTTAGAGGTGGGATGTCTATTACTGGTGATAACTCTCCTTTATATATTTTGGATGGAGTTCAAGTTGAAAATGCATTGAATTTGTTGTCCCCACAAGACATCCAATCAATTGATGTTCTTAAAGATGCTGCTGCTACTGCTATTTATGGTGCGCGTGGTGCTAATGGCGTGGTAGTGATTACTACAAAGTCGGGCAAAAAAGGAAAAATGAAAGTATCTTATAATGCTTTTGTTGGTGTAAAGAACTTAGCTAAGAAGTTGGGCGTATTGAACCCTTACGATTATACAGTTTATCAATATGAGAGAGCAGTTGGTAACACAACGGATAGTGCTAATTTTGCAAAAAATTTCGGTACGAGATTTGATACATTAAGTGTTTATAAAAATGCTAATCCTATCGATTGGCAAGAAGAAGTTTTTGGTAATACGGGTGAATTAAGATCTCAAAATGTAAGTGTAACTGGAGGCGGAAATAAATTTTCTTATGATTTTGGAGGAACCAATTATAAGGATATTGCGGTGGTAAGAAATTCAAATTTGAATAGAAATATGGCTTATGCTAAATTACAGTATAGTCCTATTCAAAAATTAAAATTAGGTGTTACTGCAAGATATTTGGTACAAGATGTGTTTGGTGCAGGTGTATCGGATGAAAAAGGGTCTTCATTTAATAGATTAAGAAACGCGGTAAGATATCGACCTTTCTTATCTGCTAATCAAGAAATTGATGATGCGGATCCATTGGCTGATCCATCAGTTGGAAATGGCTTGAATCTGGTAAACCCAATACAATTAACTGATCAAGAGTATAGAAAGAGAACAACCTATTCAAAGAATGCTTCTTTCAATTTGAGTTATTCTATTATGAAAAATTTGACTTTTGCGTCAACATTTGGTTATGAGGACAATGCTGTTGTGGACAGAAAATTTAGTGATTCTGCAACACCGTATTCTGTACTTCAAGGTTCAAGGAAGCCGATTATGAGCATTGACTCAATCAATAGAAAGACAATAACTAATTCAAATGTGTTAACCTATGCAGTCAATGATTTGAATGGGAAACATGATTTTTCTTTTTTAATAGGGGAAGAGACCTATGATATGGAGACTAAAACTGCAAACGTATTATCTAGGTTACTTCCGAATGGAATTGCTCAAAATGATGCCTTTTTCTACAGAGTTGCAGGTACTTCATTCCCAGGATATCCTAAATTACAAAAATCGCACTATACAAATATGTCTTTGTTTAGTAGAATGAGTTATTCATACATGGATAAATACTTGTTTTCTGCTAATGTAAGAGCTGATGGAGCGTCTAAATTTTCTGAATCAAATAGATGGGGTTATTTCCCTTCAGGTTCATTCGCTTGGAGAATCAAGAAGGAGAAATTCTTAGAAAAAGTTGACGCAATCTCTGATATGAAATTAAGATTGGGTTATGGCCAAGTGGGAAACAATAGAATCAATGATTACTTATACTTAAGTACTTACAATAATAATGGTTCTTATTTTTATGGCTTCGGTGGTCAAACTGTTTACGGTTATTCCTCTGCTTCTTTAGTGAATCCTAATTTATTATGGGAGTCTACAGTAAGTAGAAACGTAGGATTAGACATTACCTTGTTTAAGCGATTAAATGTAACATTGGATGTTTATAATAACTCTTCTAAAAATTTATTATTGAATGTACCTATTGCTTCAACTTACGGCTATTCTACTCAACTACAGAATATTGGCAGAACATCAAATAAGGGTGTTGAGATTGCTTTGAGTGGATTGGTAATGAGCAAAAGAGATTTTACTTGGAATGCTAATTTCAATATCTCATTCAATAAAAACACCATAGAGGCTTTAGGGGTCAATCAATCAAGTTTCTATCCAGCTGCTAGCTGGGGGGTTTCTGGTCAACCTACAGATTATATTGCAAAAATTGGGGAGCCAGTTGGTGCAATGTATGGCTTAGTAACTGACGGGTTTTATTCTACTAAGGATTTTGATTATAATTATACTACTGGAGTATATACTTTAAAATCTGGAATCGCTACTAACGTTGGAATTATTGGCACAGTAATGCCAGGTTCAATTAAGTTCAAGGATTTAAACAATGACGGTAAGATTGATTTGAACAATGATAGAAAAATCATTGGCAACCCAACTCCTAAATTTACTGGCGGCTTTAGCCAACAGTTTACTTATAAGAACTGGGATATGAGCATGTTTGTCAACTTCTCTTATGGTAATCAAATTTACAATGCGAATAAGATTGAATTAACAAATGGATATACGCCAAATGGCAACTTATTAGATATCATGTCTAATCGTTATAGAACAGTAGATGTAAATGGTAAAACTTTAGTTTCAGTGAATGCCACTGGACAAGTTGTTGGAGCATTTCCAGTATTCTTGGATATCGCAAACACCAATGCAAACATTTGGTCTCCATTAAAGAGTGCTGGTGCATTCTATCCTCACTCTTGGGCAATGGAAGATGGTTCATTCATAAGAATCAACAACATGACAATTGGACATACAATCAATTCAAGTAAATTGGCAAAATTAAAAATTAGCAAATTAAGATTTTACCTAACTGGAAATAACTTGGCTGTATTTACAAAATACACAGGATATGATCCTGAAGTGAGTGTATCTAATAATGGTTTAACACCTGGTTTAGATTACTCTGCACATCCAAAAAGTAGATCATTCATTTTCGGTTTAAATGCAACTTTTTAATTGACAAATTTTAAAACTATTTATATGTTTAATAAATCATTTCACAAATACATTTTTGTATTATTATTACCCACAGTTGCTTTGATGGGTTGTCAAAAGTATTTGGATCAAAAGCCTATTACTGAATTAGGAACGGACCAGGTATTTAGTGATGTACCGAGTGCAACTAAAGCTGTAGCATCTGCTTATAGTCGACTAGTAGGGGATGCTGGGTACGGTATCCGCGTAAGTTTGTATTATCCTTTAGACAACGATGAGATGCAAGGGCCAACTGGCTCAGGCGACAATGATCGTCGTGATATTGCACGTTATAGCGCAACTTCTGGAAATGCTCAAATCACCAATCCGTTTAACCAAATGTTCACTGGCATTGAATTTTCAAATAACTGTATTGACAACATTCCAAAAATGGCGATGTATTCAACAGGTACAGATAAGGAAAAAAAGCAGTTACAAAGATTACATGGGGAAGCGTTAACATTAAGAGCACAATTTTATTTAGAGGCGATTCGTAACTGGGGTGATTTACCTGCGCATTTTACTTCTGCTTCTAATTTGGCTGGAGCGAATCCTTTTCCAAAAGCGACGGATAGAGATTCTTTATACGAAGTTCTTTTAAACGATTTAAAATTAGCAGCTACATTAGTGCCATGGAGAAACGATCTTGCTTCTATTGGAGATGCACAAGATGAAAGAATTACTAAAGGAACTGTGAAAGCATTAAGAGCTAGAATTGCCTTATTCAGAGCCGGCTATTCTTTAAGAAAAAATGGTAGCATGGTTCAAGGATCAAATCCTGCGACTTATTATAAAATTGCATTAGATGAGTGTGCTGAGATCATGGCTTCTGGTCAGCATTCATTAAATCCAAATTACAAAGCTTTATGGAAAAACCAAGTAGGAGCTAGAGTGTCAGCAGATCCAAATGGCGAATTAATGTTCCAAGCAAGTGCAACCGGTAGAACTGGTGTCGCTGATACTAAATTGGGTTATTACAATGGCCCAACGGTTGGAACATTTGGAAACAAAAGCGTGAATGTATTACCTTCTTATTTTTATGCTTTCGATTCAACAGATTTAAGAAGAGACGTAACTTGTGCTCCATACAATGTGGCAACAAATGGCGTTACAAAAGTCGGTCAAGCTATTACTGCAATTAATGACGGAAAGTACAGAAGAGACTGGATCTCAAATCCATCTGTCGCTGCTACAGATGCGATTCAATATTTTGGATTAAAATGGCAAATTATTCGTTATGCTGATGTTTTGTTAATGTATGCAGAAGCAGAAAATGAATTAAATGGACCAACTGTTGCTGCTTACAATGCAGTGAATCAAGTTAGAAGAAGAGGCTATGGTAAATCAATTACATCACCTGATGCGACTGTAGATTTGCCTGCTGGCTTGTCAAAATCTAGTTTCTTTAACGCAATTGTAAAAGAGCGTTCTTTGGAGTTAGGAGGAGAAGGTATTCGTAAATACGATTTAATAAGATGGAATTTGTTAGCAACTACAATAGCTGCTACTAAGAAAACTTTATTAGATATGTCTAATAGAGTTGGCGCATATGCTAACTTGCCACAATCTATGTATTATTTTACTGCAGCTACGGGAGATGATAAGTCAATTTGGAGTAATTCTTTATACACTCCTGCTCCGTCAGCTACGCCTTCTGGTACAACAAAAATTGTGTGGATGAGTTCTGCAATCAACACTACAGCGTTGTCAAGATTTGCTACTGGGTTTACAACAGGCAAATCTGAATTACTTCCAATACCGCAACCAGTTTTAGACGCCAATTTTAATATGAAACAGAATCCAGGTTACTAATTTAACGGTTCAATAAGTTAACAAGGCAGTTTCTACTGCCTTGTTTTATTATAATTAATACCATGAAATACAACACAATTTTATTTTTGATTGGCCTGTTTTTTGTTATCAATGCAAATAGTCAAACAATTGCATTCCCTGGCGCCGAAGGCTTTGGCAAATACACTACTGGAGGCAGAGGTGGGAAGGTTGTTAAAGTGACTAACCTGAATGACAGTGGTCCCGGCAGCTTAAGAGAAGCCGTGTCAAAAAAATATCCAAGAATTGTAGTGTTTGAAATAGATGGTACAATTCATTTAAATTCAAAATTGCAAATTCAAGGGAACGTAACTATTGCTGGACAGTCAGCTCCTGGAGATGGTATTTGTATTGCAGATCAGTCAGTTCAGTTAGCTGGAGATAATATTATAATTAGGTATTTACGTTTTAGATTAGGGGACAGATTCCAAAGAGGTGAAATGATAGATGGTAATGGTAGTGACGATGCTTTAGGGGGGAATAAAAGAAAGAATATCATTATTGACCATTGCAGCATGAGCTGGAGTAATGACGAAGTATTTTCAATTTATGCTGGGGACAGTACTACTGTCCAATGGAATTTAATTGCCGAGCCTTTAAACTATTCTTACCACTTTGAAAAAGGAGATAAAGACTTTGAACGTCATGGTTATGGGGGTATTTGGGGTGGGAAGCATCTAAGTGGGCATCATAATTTGTTTGCGCATTGCATAAGTAGAAACCCTAGATTTAATGGTAATAGATTTGGAGCGGATCAAGAGCTGGTAGATTTTACAAATAACTTGATTTACAATTGGGAACATAATAGCGTTTATGGAGGAGAAGAGGGGTACTATAATATTGAAAATAACTTTTATAAACCTGGACCAAATACCCGAAATACAGTCAATAAGAGAATTGTAAATCCATCGAAAGACGAAACACGTGGCTTGGGAATTTTTTATGTATCAGGCAATTGGGTAGAAGGCAATGAAGCAGTTTCAAAAAATAATCGATTAGGTATAGATTTTGACCTAAAAATAACAGAAATAGAAAAAAAAGAGGCAATAGCTTTATCTCCATTTAAAGTCATTCCTATTCCAACTCAAACTGCGAAACAGGCATATAGTGCAATACTAAATTCAGTTGGCGCCTCCTTCAAAAGAGACACATTGGATCAAAGATTGATTCAGGATGTAATTTTAGGTAAAGGCAAAATTATAGATGTCCAAGGGGGGTTTCAACATGGCACTCCATTTGACCTAACAATTCAAGCATGGCCTAATTTAAAATCTGGTATTATTTTACTTGACTCAGATCAGGATGGTATGCCAGATGCATGGGAGAAGTCAAAGGGAATAAATCCAACAATTTCAAATGCAGATGCGTATGATTTATCAAAAGAATATACCAATATTGAAGTATATTTAAATACGCTTTTACTACAATAAGATTAAATGAAAAAAATATTTCTACTTGCAATTCCTTTTTTATTAGCGTCATTTGTCGAGCCTTCAAAAAAAAGAAAAATCTGGCTATGTGGCGATAGTACCATTGCTATCAAGCAAGTTAATACCTATCCTGAAACCGGATGGGGTATGCCTTTTGTTCATTTCTGGGATAGTACAATACAAGTGAATAATCTTGCTAAAAATGGAAGAAGCACAAAAACTTTTATCAATGAAGGATTATGGCAACAAGTAATTGACGGAGCAAGTGAAGGGGACTATGTGTTTATACAATTTGGACACAATGACGAATCAAAAGAAAAAGTAGAAAGGTATACGAATCCTGAGGAATTTAAAGCTAATCTTACCAAATTTGTGAAAGAGGCTAGAGTGTTAAAAGCAACTCCGATTTTATTGACACCTGTATCAAGACGTAAGTTCGATGAAGTAGGTGTTGCACAAGAGTCTCATAAAGTATATTCACAATTGGTCAAGGAGGTGGCGGATGCAGAAGATGTTTTATTTATTGATTTGGACACCAAGAGTCGTTCACTATATCAGGAATTTGGAAAAGAAAAATCAACCTTATTATTCTTACAGTTAAATGCTGGAGAACATCCAAATTATCCGGAAGGTAAAATTGACAACACTCACTTTTCAGAACTAGGTGCAAGATTGATTGCTCAGTTAGTCTTGAAAGAAATAAGAGCATTAAATACGGATTTGAATAACCATATTTTCGTTCCCAAAAAGAAGTAATGAAAAAAACGACGCTTTTTATATTCGCTTTCATGGGTTTAATCCAACTTGGTTTTACTCAAAAAAAGGCCTCCAATTACAATTACATAGTAAGTAAAGACGGGTCGTCTAAATACCATAGCATACAGGAGGTCTTAAATTTAATCCCTTCTGGAAATGCAAAGCCGGTAAGTATATATGTGAAGCAAGGTGTTTACAGAGAAGTGATCACTGTTGATGCGAGCAAGTCTAATATTTTATTAGTTGGAGAGAGTGAAGACAACACTATTATACAATTTGATAACCATGCAGGAGTGCGTTTGGCAAACGGTGATACACTTAATACATGGACTTGTGCTGCTGCTTTTATTTATGGCAATGATTTTCAAGCGCAACATATTAGTTTTAGCAATCAAGCAGGGTTTAATGCTGGGCAAGCGGTAGCATTAAGGGTAGAAGGAAATCGGGCTTCTTTTTTTAATTGTAAGATGGTAGGGTTTCAAGATGTGTTATTTTTAAGCGGGAACGGTGTAAAGCATTATTTTGAAAATTGTTATATCGAAGGTACAACTGATTTTATTTTTGGTGCAGCAACTGCCTTGTTTCAGAATTGCAAAATTCACAGTAAAAAGAATTCACATGTTACGGCTGCCTCTACTAATTCAATCATTCCATTTGGTTTTGTATTTAAAAATTGCGTATTAACTGGCGATTCGGTTTTAAATAAAGTTTCCTTGGGAAGGCCATGGAGTCCAACCGCTAGCGTTACATATATTAATTGTTGGCTCGGAAAACATATTGTAGAGGAGGGTTGGAATAACTGGAAAAACCCTGCCAATGAAGCCACTGCAAGATATAGCGAGTATAATAGTACCGGACCTGGAGCGAATCCTGCCAAACGAGTAAATTGGTCTAAGCAACTTACAGAGAAACAAGCTGCTATTTTAACTACTGAAAAAATATTTGGCGCATGGCTACCATTAAAAAGAGCATTTTAAAAATCAGCGTTTTATTGGTTGTGCTTTTTGCAGCTACAAATGCAACTTTTGCTCAAACATATACAAATCCTATTATTCATGTAGACTATAGTGATCCAGATGCGATTCGTGTTGGCGATTATTATTATATGACAGCATCAAGTTTTACTTCTGTACCTGGATTGCCTATATTACGTTCCGATGATTTAGTGCATTGGCAATTGATTGGCTATGCACTAAAAAAAAATAGTCCAATCGATTATTATAAAAAAGTGCAACATGGTGCTGGAGTTTGGGCACCTAGTATCCGTTTCCATCAGGGAGAATTTTATATTTATTATCCAGATCCCGACTTCGGCATTTATGTCATAAAAACAAAAGACATTTTAGGAGATTGGTCCGAACCGAAACTTGTTTTGGGTGGTAAAGGATTAATTGATCCATGTCCATTATGGGACGACAAAGGAAAAGTTTATTTAGTGCATGCATTTGCAGGAAGTAGGGCGGGTATTAAATCTGTATTGGCAATGAAAGAATTGAATATTTCTGGAACAGAAGTCATAAATGAGGGGCAACTCATTTATGATGGTCATGGTATTGATCCAACAGTTGAAGGTCCTAAATTATATCAAAGAAATGGCTGGTATTATGTTTTTGCTCCAGCTGGTGGTGTGGCTACAGGATGGCAAATCGTATTGAGGTCAAAAAATATTTATGGTCCTTATGAAAGAAAAGTTGTTTTGGAGCAAGGGGCTTCAGCAATTAATGGCCCACATCAGGGTGCGTGGCTGCAAACAAATACTGGGCAAGATTGGTTCATCCATTTTCAAGATAAAGAAGCGTATGGCAGAATAACCCATTTGCAACCTATGTATTGGAAAAATGATTGGCCAGTGATTGGTATCGATAAAGATGGAAATGGCATTGGCGAACCTGTGATGACACATTCAATGCCAACTGTGAAAGTGAAGCCAAGAATATTTGTTCAAGATGAAGCCATGTTATTTCAGTGGCAAGCAAATCCTTCTACCAATTGGCGTTTAAAGTTTCAGAATCAATATAGGCATTATGCAGTTTTAATGAATGATAGTGCATCAAATTTGTGGAACTTTCCGGCTATGTATTTGCAAAAAATTCCCGGAGAAGTATTTACAACCACTACGAAAATAAATTTCACAAGTTTACAAAAAGGAGAACGAGCTGGATTTGTTTTGATGGGTAAATCATATGCGGGATTAGAATTAGAGCATACGGAAAAAGGATTAGCACTAAACTATATTGAATGTAAGGATGCCGATAAAAAACGACCAGAAGTTAAAATGAATTTACTTGAAAATGCCCCTACTGCAATTTTTATCCGCATGCAGGTAGATGCTGGGGCGGTTGCAAGCTTTAGTTATAGCTTAGATGGTTTAAATTATCAATCTGTAAACGCCAAGTTTAATGCGGCGCCAGGTATTTGGGTAGGGGCTAAGATGGGTTTTTATTGCACAGCCAATCGTATAACCAATGACGCTGGTTATTTAGAAATTCAATCTTTTAATACGAAACAATAAATAATCATATACAATCAAATAAATTCATGAAAAACTTTTTAACTATCCTTCTTTGCTTCGCTTTATTATATTCCCCTTTAGCTATAAATGCACAATCAAAGCAAGAAACTGCGGTTAAATTTGCAGTAGAAAAACTAACCGCTGCAATGATTTCTGGAGAGCGCATTGCATTAGAAGCAATTGCATCTGGTAATTTAAGCTATGGTCACTCAGGGGGTCATGTAGAAGGCAAGGTTGAATTTATAGAGAAAATAGCAACTGGAAAATCTGATTTTGTTTCAATTGATATCAGCGAACAAACAATCAAAGTAACTGGGAAAACAGCAATTGTTAGGCATATTTTAACTGCTGTTACGAATGACAATGGCAAGCCAGGTAATGTAAAATTAAAAGTGTTACTAGTTTTTTCTAAAGAGCAAGGGGAATGGAGAATGCTTGCGAGACAAGCAGTAAAAGCTTAATTATTTTTTACTTGAAGAGGCTCTTTGATGCAGGATAGCTGGCATATTAATGTTTTCAAACTGCTTAACTATATTTTTATTTTCAATATTCTTTATCAATAATTCTGCAGCAACTCTGCCCATTTCATAAGCTGGTTGCATTACAATGGATAGAGAAGGCACTAATAAATCTGTAAGCACGAGATTGCTAAAGCCTACAAGTGCTACTTCTTTAGGGATAGCAATTTTTGAATGTTGACAAAAACGGACAATATTAGTGGTGATTTTATCTGAACAAGCTAAAATAGCATCAGGCTTCTTTTTGTTTTTCATCAATTTTCTCATCGCCACTTCGACTTCTTCATATATCAAACCTCCATGGGCACAGAACTGTATTAATTGCTCGTCTATTTTAATTTTATGATCTTTTAGTGCCGATTTATAGCCATCTAATCTTTCTTGGCTGATGGATAAAAAAGGTGCGTTAGAAATGCAGGCAATTTGCTTATATCCATTTTTGATAAAATGAACAGTTGCTTCATAGGAAGCTTTAAAATTATCCGTCTTTACTTTATGTATTTTATCAAAATTGACAATCCTGTCAAAGGAGACCATGTGCATACCTCTATCGTATAATCCTTGAATATGACTAAAGTCCTCTGTCTCAGAGGAAACAGATAAAATAATCCCATCTACACTCCTTGAGGCTAAATAATCTAGAGAAGAGGTCTCGCGTGCAACGTTTTCCTTGCTTTGAGCAATAATGACATTGTAGCCTTTTTCTTGAGCGACTGATTCAATCCCGTCAATTGCTTGAGAAAAGAAACTATTAGCAATTTCGCTCACTAAGACCCCAATCGACCTGCTTCGCTTCTCTTTTAGACTTAAAGCAATAGGATTTGGTCTATAATTATGCTCTTTGGCGTAACTAAGCACCCTTTCTTTGGTTTCTGGGCTAATTTGATAGCTATCTCTTATCGCTCTACTTACAGTAGAATTCGAAAGTCCCAAAGCTTTGGCTATATCTTTGATGGTGATGGCTTCGAATTTCATTATAGGTTAGAATTGATGCATGAAGTTAGTCATTTTTGACAAACTATAGCCGGTATCGTTTGCGTAAATTGGCTGGTAGAATTGCGTGTTTTATATCCCAAAATGGGCTTATTTCTTTAAATTTATTCCTCTATGAAACGATTGTTAATTGCTTGTATAGCAAGTATTTCTTGCTTGTCTGGGATGTCTCAAGTACAACCCAATTTTAAGGTATTGCCAACCTTATTTAGAAAAGACACTATCTCTATTCAAAAATTGGGCGCTGTAGCCAACGGACAGTTTTTAAACACGGAAGCAATAAATGCTTCAATCCGTTTGATGCACCAAAAAGGAGGTGGAGTGGTATTGATTCCAAAAGGTCAATGGCTGACAGGACCCATCGTATTGAAGTCAAATGTTAATTTGCATTTAGACAAAGGTGCTTTACTGGTATTTAGTGCAGACTTTTCATTGTATCCTTTAGTTGTTTCATCATTCGAAGGAGTTGAAGCGGCAAGGTGTCAATCTCCAATTTCTGCAGAAAATCAAACCAATATTGCAATAACAGGCTCAGGGATTATCAATGGAAATGGTATTTATTGGCGACCATTAAAGAAAGAAAAATTATCAGAGGCAGAATGGAAACGACATTTGCAGACCTATGGCGGTGCATTAACTGAAGACAAAAAAACATGGTATCCTTCAAAAGCTGCTGCTGATGCATCTAAATCAAAAGACATTGGCAAGTTGGTGAACGGAAAAAAATTACAAGACTTTGAAAATATAAAAGACTTTCTACGCCCTAATATGTTAAGAATAAATGGTTGTAGTAAAGTGTTAGTGGAGGGTGTGACTTTCGAAAATTCTCCAGCTTGGACAACGCATTTCTTAATGAGTAAAGATATTACTGTAAAAGGCATGCGTGTAAAAAATCCTTGGTGGGGTGCAAACACCGATGCTATAGATTTAGAGAGTTGTAGTAATGTGCTTTTAGAAGATTGCGTATTTGATACTGGCGACGATGGTATCACTATTAAAAGCGGTAGAGATGAAGATGGGCGTAGAAGAGGCATGCCAACTCAGAATGTAATTGTAAAAAATTGCACTGTGTATCATGCTCATGGTGGATTTGTAATTGGAAGTGAAATGAGTGGCGGGGCAAAAAACATCCATATTTATGATTGTACATTTATTGGTACAGATATTGGATTGAGATTTAAAACCGTTAGAGGCAGAGGAGGTCTTGTAGAAAATATCTACGCGCACAACGTCAATATGAAAGATATTGTTGGAGAAGCAATTTTGTTTGATATGTATTATGCAGCAGTAGATCCAATTAAAATTAACAATGAAGATGGTGTTAAAGTTGTTGTTGAAAAGTTCCCTGTAACAGAAGCTACACCCCAATTTAAAAACTTTTATTTTGACAATATCGTTGTAGATGGTGCTAGTAAAGCTGTTTTTGTAAGAGGCCTTCCCGAAATGCATATCAGAAATGTCAATTTGGATAAATTGTATATTAAATCTAGACAAGGGGTGCAAATCGAAGAAGCGACAGGCGTATCTATAAAAAATTCAACAATTCTTATCAAAGAGCAGGAGCCAATTTTAAATTTGACCAATGCCAATGAAATAGACGTTGACACAATAGCTTTAAAAAAAATCACAACTTCACGCACAAGCCTAGCAGAGAAATTTGCTGCAACAGCAATGCATATTTGGCCTGACTCATTTGCGGTGAAGCCGGGAGGCAAAGCAAGATGGAGTTATGATCAGGGAGTGATTTTACGTGGCATCGATCAGCTATGGAATGCAACGGGTGACGCACAATATTTTAACTACATGCAGCATTCCATGGATTATTATGTAAAAGACGATGGTTCTATTCATGATTATAAACCAGAGGATTTTAATATTGATCATTTGAACAATGGAAAAATTTTATTGACATTATATCAGGTAACAGGCAAAGAAAAGTATAAAAAAGCACTAGATCAATTGTACAATCAATTATTAAACCACCCAAGAAATACCTTAGGTGGTTTTTGGCATAAAAAAATCTACCCTAATCAAATGTGGTTAGATGGCTTATATATGGGTGCTGCATTCTATGCGCAATGGGCAGCTGTTTTTCATGATACGATTGCATTCAATGATATCACTAGACAGTTTGTTTTAGTTGAAAAATATACCAGAGACGATAAAACAGGTTTATTGTATCATGCATGGGATGAAAGTAAACAACAAAAATGGGCTGACCCAGTTTCCGGAAAATCACCGCATATATGGGCTAGAGCAATGGGTTGGTATGGTGTAGCTTTAGTGGATGCATTGGATTATTATCCAGTCAATCATCCTGGAAGAGATTCGTTGATTCAAATACTTCAAAGATGGTCCACTGCAATTCTTAAAGTACAGGATCTAAAATCAGGTGTTTGGTTTGATATTTTAGATGCACCAAATGATACGCGAAATTATAAAGAAGCATCTGCGTCAAGTATGTTTACCCTGACACTACTTAAGGCAATACGTAAAGGGTATATTTCAGCTACTTATCTTGAACAAGCAAAAAAAGCTTATGCTGGCTTGCTTACAAGTTTTATCGTAAATGAAAATGGACAAATTAATTTAAAAGGAACGGTAAGTGTTTCTGGGCTGGGGGGTAATCCATATAGGGATGGAAGTTTGGATTATTATTTTAATGAGCCGGTTGTTGTGAATGATCCAAAAGGGATGGGGGCTTTTTTACAAGCAACAGTAGAGGCGGAATTTAATCAAGAAAATGTAAAACAACCTGTGGTTTTACTGGACGCGTTTTATAACAATGAAATTAAAAAAGATGCATATGGCAGAGATTCAAAATGGCATTATGCATGGGAAGATATTTCAAATGGTGGTTTTGGCATGTTGGGTAAACAATTTGAAAGCAAGGGAGCACAATTAAAAACATTGCTAGATGCTCCAACTCCTTTGTCACTAAGTAAAGCATCTGTTTATTTGATTGTAGACCCTGACAATTTAAAAGACAATCCATCTCCTAATTATATGAGCGCAGCAGATGCATTGATAATCAGTAACTGGGTGAAAGAGGGAGGCGTTCTGATGCTGTTTGCAAATGATTCTGCTAATTGTGATTTGGCACATTTGAATGTATTATCCGAAAAATTTGGAATTCATTTTACAAATGAATCAATCAATATGGTCAAGGGGCTTGCATTCGAAATGGGTGCAGCTTATCCAGTTGAGTCAAACGAAGTATTGGCGCCTAGTTCTAAAATATATGTCAAGGAAGTAAGTGCAATGAAAATATCAGGTGCAGCGAAAGCGATCGCCGTTGCCAATGAACAAGTTGTTGCTGCCATTGCAAAATATGGTAAAGGGAAAGTGATTGCTATTAGCGATCCTTGGTTGTACAATGAATATGTGGATGGTAGAAAATTGCCAAAAAGTTTTCAAAATTTCGAAGCCATGAAGCAATTAGTTAAATGGACATTATCCAAGTAGCATGATTCATTTAATCAAGAGACTAATTTTTGTCGTAATTTTTATTACACCATCGCAATTAACGCATGCGAAAGCGGAGTTGTGGAAAGTTAGTAAAAATGGGAGCGCTCAATATACCACCATACAATCAGCAATAGATGCGATTCCAAATGGTGAACATGATTTAATTACAATTCAAGTTGAAGCGGGCATATTTCAAGAAAAACTTTTCATTAAAAAAAGTAGTTTCAAGTTAATTGGAGCGGGCAGGGATAAAACAATCATCACACAGTCTATCGCAAGAGATGCATGGAGATGTGATCATGTGGATGACTGGGGTGTAGCAACTGTCAATGTAGATTCCTGTAGTAACATCAATTTTGAAAACCTTACCATAGAAAATAGTTATGGTTTTGATCATAAAGAGGCTATCAAAATTCCATGCGCATTAGACTCAACTCTATTTAAATGGGTACAATCAACCGGTCATCAAATGGCATTTAGGAGTTTTTATGCAACTAAATTAAAGTTTGTAAACTGTCATTTTAAAGCATTCGGGGGAGATACGATGAGTCCTTGGAATACGACCGACGGGATGTTTTATTTAAAAGATTGTTTATTAGAGGGCGGGGTCGATTTTTATTGCCCTCGTGGCTGGGCTTATGCTGAGAACTGCACATTCATAAGTAATACAGGGCCTGCAGCTATTTGGCATGACGGATCCTTGCATGAAGATGCAAAAAATGTTTTAGTCAATTGTAGTTTTAAAGGGTTCGATGGATTTAACCTCGGGAGGTTTCATAGGGATGCACAATTTTATTTAATTAAATGTCATTTTGCTAAAAATATGTCTGCTGAAGATATCTATCAGGTTAAAACCACCAATACTTTAAGCTGGCCAAGAAGAGTGTATTACTTTGATTGTGATGGGGTTAATGCAAAAGACAATTTTTTTAAAAATAACTTACAAGAGGCAAAAGGAAACCCAAAGGCTTCTGAAATCAATGCGAACTGGGTATTTGGTAATAGATGGAATCCAATTAAACAATAAAAGTATAAAAAAGAGATGAGTGTAGCTGTATTAAATAAAGCAATTGCGCAAAAGGATGCAAGTCTTGTTTTCCCAACAACTGAAAAAGTAATTCAGTTTGGAACAGGCGTGTTATTGAGAGGGCTGCCTGATTATTTTATTCACAATGCAAACCAGCAAAATGTTTTTAATGGGCGTATTGTGGTTATAAAATCTACAAACAATGGAGGAGTGGATGACTTTGCACATCAGGATGCATTGTTTACGCATTGCGTTCGAGGTGTGTACAAAGGTGAAAATATTGACAAGCGTTTTGTGAACACTTCTATTAGCAGGGTATTGGCTGCTGCCCCAGATTGGGATCAAATTATGTTGTTAGCTAAATCAGAAAATATTGAAATTGTACTGTCTAATACAACCGAAGCCGGCATGGTATTGGATCCAAAGGACACTATTAGTAATGGCGCACCTCATTCTTTTCCTGGTAAACTATTGGCATTGCTGTTTGAGCGTTGGCAATATTTTAAAGGAGATCCGAAAAAGGGTTGGGTGATTTTACCTACCGAGTTGATGCCAGACAATGGTATGTTATTAAACAGGTTGGTTAATGAGTTGGCTAGTATTTTAGCCTTACCAGCGGAGTTTATACAATGGATGAACACTGCCAATGATTTTTGCAATACGCTTGTGGATAGAATTGTGCCTGGCATGGTAAGTGAGGCTGAAATGGAAACTTTGGAAAAAAAGCTAGGCTATAAGGATAATTTATTAATTACAAGTGAGCCTTTTGCTTTGTGGGCTATTGAAACAAGTAAGAGTTCAACAATTGAAAAGTTATCTTTTGCTAAAACTGATGATAGCATTTGTATCGCTCCTAGTATTGTTAAGTTTAGAGAGTTGAAATTAAGGTTATTGAATGGCACCCATACTTTTAGTTGTGCTGTTGCAATACTAGCAGGTTTTGATACTGTAATTGAGGCTATGCGTGATCATGGGTTTAAAACATTTATTCAGCATTTGGCAGAAGATGAAATAGTGCCATGTGTTCTAAGCGAAACAATTGCTAAAGAAGATGCAATTCAATTTTCAAATAAAGTATTAGAGCGTTTTGCAAATCCATATATCGAGCATAAATGGACAAGCATTGCTATGAACTTTGAAGAGAAGATGAAAATGCGTAATGGCTATTTGATGGAAGCATTTGCTGCTAAATATGAAACTCCTTCAAAGTTCATGAGTATTGGTTTTGCTGCATTTGTTGTGTATATGGAACAAGCGTATCAAAAAAGTATTGTCATAGAAGCTTATTGTAATGATGCTGCATTTGTGGCTCAAGTGAACAGCTGGGTTGAAAAAATTAAAGAAAATGGAATGAAAAATATATTAGTAGCATGAAACAACTTATTTTAAAAGTAAATCCAAAGGATAATGTACTTGTTGCTTTACAAAATTTAAGCAAGGGGGATATAATGGAGTATGAAGGCGTAAAGGTTGTTTTGCAAGAAGATATTCCTGCAAAACATAAATTTTATATGCAGGATTTGGCAAAAGGGACTGCAGTCATTATGTACGGCTTATTGGTTGGGAATGTAACAGCCGATGTCATTGCTGGCGCGCGTATGTCTACCGATAATTTACACCATGCGTCAGAACCTTATGTTTTTAAGCCTTATGACTATAGCTGGACAGTACCTGATGTTTCTAAATTTGCGGGGCGTACTTTTAACGGCTATCACCGAGCAGATGGTCGCGTTGGCACTGCTAATTATTGGTTATTTATCCCTACCGTTTTTTGTGAAAACAGAAACTTAGACGTCATTAAAGAAGCCTTACATAATGAACTGGGCTATTCGGTTTCCAATCAATATAAAAACTACACAAAGGATTTAATTGCTGCTTTTAAAGAAGGAAAGGATATTAATGAGGCGGTTTCATTAGCACCTAATACTTTGTCTAATCAAAGAGTATTTGAAAATATTGACGGTATTAAATTTCTAAACCACCAAGGAGGCTGTGGCGGTATTCGTCAGGATGCTGCAGTTTTAAGTAAATTATTAGCTGCTTACGCTGATCATCCAAATGTGGCTGGCATAACAGTAATGAGTTTAGGTTGTCAGAATCTTCAATTATCCGATTTTGAAAAAGACATTAAGGAGCGCAATCCTAATTTCAATAAACCACTTTATATTTTTGAACAACAAAAATCTTTGAGTGAACCAGAAATGATTGCATCTGCAATTCAAGCAACTTTCAAGGGTTTAGTAGATGCTAATAAACAAAAACGCGCTCCAGCAAGCTTGGATAAATTATGTTTAGGTGTTAAGTGTGGAGGCAGTGATGGCTTTAGTGGAATTTCTGCAAATCCTGCTGTGGGTTATTGTGCCGATTTGCTGGTAGGTTTAGGCGGAACAGTTTTGTTAGCAGAGTTCCCAGAACTTTGTGGCGTTGAACAAGAATTAATCAACAGAACAATTAATCCAGATGCGGCGAATAAGTTTATTCATTTAATGAAATCTTATTCAGACTCCGCTTTACAAGTAGGATCTGGTTTTCATATGAATCCTTCCCCAGGAAATATTAAAGACGGTTTAATTACGGATGCTATTAAAAGTGCGGGTGCTGCTAAGAAAGGCGGTAATTCTCCAATTGTTGATGTGTTGGATTATACAGAACCTGCTATAAAGAAAGGCTTGAATTTAGTTTGTACGCCAGGCAACGACGTAGAAGCAACAACAGGGAAAGCAGCTGCAGGGGCTACTTTAATTTTATTTACGACAGGCTTGGGCACGCCAACTGGTAATCCAGTATGTCCTACAATTAAAGTATCAAGCAATACAGCACTTGCAAATAGAATGGCAGATATTATTGATATTGATACAGGACCAGTGATTGAAGGCGAAATGACGATCCCTCAAATGGGAGAAGCGATTTTAGAATATTGTATTAAAGCTGCTAGTGGGGAAATAACTCCAAAAGCGGTATTGTTAAACCAAGACGATTTTATTCCATGGAAGCGTGGGGTGAGTTTATAAAGTATAAATAGATAATTAGCATGAAACCTTTTTTAGACGAAAACTTTCTATTAAAAACAAAGACAGCACAAACGCTTTACCATGAGTATGCTCAAAAAATGCCTTTGATTGATTACCATTGTCATCTATCTCCACAGCAAATTGCAGAGAATATGCAGTTTAGAAATTTAACAGATGCATGGTTGTCTGGAGATCATTACAAATGGAGGGCTATGCGTACAAATGGAGTGGATGAGTCTTATTGTACCGGCAACAAGAAGGATGAAGAGAAATTTATGAAATGGGCAGAAACTGTTCCCTATACAATGCGCAATCCTTTATACCATTGGACACATTTGGAATTACAGAGATATTTTGGTGTAAAAGAAATTTTAAATCCAAGTTCTGCAAAAGGGATATACGAGCAATGCTCTTCCATGTTGCAGGAATCAACTTATTCTACACAGGGTTTGATACAAAAAATGAATGTAAGAGTTATCTGTACAACAGATGACCCTATAGATAATTTAGAATGGCATCAGAAAATCAAAGACAGTAATTTTCCTGTTAATGTATTTCCTGCTTTTCGTCCAGACAAGGCAATGGAGGTGAGTAACACAGCAGTTTTCGCCTTGTATGTAAAAAAAGTAGAAGAAGTAACAAATACCAGCATTTCTAACTTGTCTGATTATTTAGTTGCATTAAAAAATAGACACGATTTTTTTGCAACAATGGGGTGCAATGTTAGTGATCATGGACTGGAAGAAATCTATGCTGAAGAATTTACTGAAAAAGAAGTTGAATTAATTTTTATAAAAGCACTTGCTGGCAATGATTTAAGTTTGATAGAACAACGCAAATTTAAATCTGCCATGTTATTACATTTTGCTGTATGGGATTGGGAAAAAGGATGGATTCAACAATACCATTTAGGAGCTTTAAGAAATAACAATGCTAGAATGCTACAACAATTAGGGCCAGATACAGGCTGGGATAGTATTGGCGATTTTTCACAAGCTGCTGCCTTAGCAAGGTTCTTAAATAAATTAGACAGTGAGGATCAATTAACGAAGACGATCATCTATAATTTAAATCCTGCGGACAATGAGTTAATGGCAACAATGATTGGTAATTTTAATGACGGATCTGTTGCTGGTAAAGTGCAATATGGAAGTGGTTGGTGGTTCTTGGATCAAAAAGATGGTATGGAGCGACAAATAAGTGCCTTGAGCAAT
>JACCDH011377108.1_pt1 | contig 20595 bp, 12 predicted proteins | sample 7442481 | NCBI WGS metagenome assembly JACCDH01 (sample SAMN15323433, study PRJNA562643) | freshwater metagenome | isolation source: river surface water | place: USA:Blue River Watershed | collected 2017-08-15 | reverse complement strand
GTGAGAAGCTTCGTCGTTGAGGGCGGTAAGTAAAACAATAAGTGTTTTATCAAATTGCTTGTTACTTCTTAAATATTCACAAACTTCAAACCCAGTTCTTTTAGGCATCATTACATCAAGAATGATACAATCAGGGGTAAATTCCTGTGCCTTTTCAATTGCTTCCGAACCGTCTTTTGCGGTGATGACATTAAATCCCGACTTCATTAAGTGAAAACTAATTATTTCAATAATGTCTGGTTCGTCGTCCGCAATTAATATTTTAATAGGATTTGTTTCCATAAATAATAGGTTACCAAAAGTAAGGTTTATAAATCATATCTAACTCCGCCTTCTAGGTTATCAAATTGTTAACTGACTTACTCATTTGCGTTAGTCAGTTGCAATGAAGTAGTTTACTATTTAAGCTATCAATTGCAAAGTTAATTTTTGCTATTGCTCCTTGAGAATATGCAATATATAAGGGTTGGCTTTTTTCTCCCTTCCCCAGGTTGTTGCTGGTCCGTGTCCTGAATAAATGGTCATCGAATCGGGTAGGGGTAATATTTGAGTCTGAATACTTTTGATTAAGTCCAAAGGATTGCATCCAGGTAAATCGGTTCTGCCTACACCGTCTTTGAAAATCAAATCACCCCCAATTAAAAAATCGGCTGCTTCGTTGTAAAAGCATACACTTCCTGGAGAGTGGCCTGGGGTCAATAATACCTTAAATTCATCCTTTCCCAATTGAATGATATTGCCCTGCTCAATATATTGAACAGGTCCTTTATAGGGTTCGCAGGGAACGCCCCATCTTGCACCCCCTTCTGGTAAACGATCAATGACAGGTTGTTCATTTTTATGAAAATGGGCGGCAAGGCCATATTTTTCACTCACAAAATTATTCCCAAATACATGGTCTAAATGGCAATGGGTATTTAACAATAAAGTAGGGGTTAAATGATTGTCGGAGATATAATTAGCCAAAGCCTCCTGTTCACTTTTTAAATAACAACCCGGGTCAATGATAATAGCTTCTTTTTGTTCATTGAATAAAACGTAGGTATTTTCTTGAAATGCATTAAAACAAAAAGAATGTATTGTTATCATGAAAGGCCACTATTTGAAAAATGAATGAATTATTGATTATCAGATAAATGCTGACAAATATTTTTTACCATACCGGGCCCTTCATAAATAAACCCAGTCCATATTTGCACAAGGCTTGCCCCTGCATTTATTTTAGCTTTTGCATCAGCACCTTTGAAAATACCACCACTTGCAATAATAGGTAAACGGTTGCCAATGCCTTTGTGTAAATAGCTTAATACTTGGTTTGATTTTGTAAGCAAGGGTTGGCCACTCAATCCGCCTGCTCCAATCGTGTCGGCTTTCATTGCATTAGCCGCATTCAATAAGCTACGATCCAATGTGGTATTGCTTGAAACAAATCCGTCAATTTTTACTTCCTGTGTTAAAGCAATGATATCGTCCAAAGCTGCATCTTCTAAGTCAGGGGCAATTTTTAATAAAATGGGCTTGTTATTTTTATTGATATTTTGCAATTCACTAAATATCTTTCTTAAGGATTCTTTCTCTTGCAGTTCACGTAAACCAGGTGTATTTGGAGAGCTTACATTCACCACAAAATAATCAACTACTTCTTCTAATCCAGTAAAGTTGATACAATAGTCTTTCCAAGCATCGCTATTTTCAGTGACTTTATTTTTTCCGATATTGCCACCAATGATGAGCGAAGAAGTTGATTTTTCTTTTCTATTTTTTAATCTTTTGGCAATCAATTCCACGCCGTCATTGTTAAATCCCATTCGGTTAATTAACGCTTTTTGACTAGGGAGTCTAAATAACCTGGGGGCTGGATTACCCGCTTGTGGTTTTGGCGTGACTGTGCCAATTTCTACAAAACCAAATCCCAATAATTCCAAAACGGCTAAATGTTCGGCATTTTTATCAAAACCAGCACCTAATCCAACAGGATTTGAAAAGGGTAAACCAAACATTGTTGTTGCTAAGTCAGTTCCTTTATATTGGAAACTGCCGGAAAGGAGTTGTTTGCCAAAAGGCAATGCAGCAGCTAGATGCAATCCATTCATGGATACTTTATGTGCTGTTTCGGGGGGGAGTAAAAAAAGGCCATTTCGGATAATCGGGTACAACATGACCCAAAATTACGATGAAATATTTAGTTGCATAAACAACTGTTTATAAAAATCACTACATTTAGGGTAAAATTGAGTCTAGAAACAATAAATCCCATTGTATGCAAGAAGCTTATATCGTAGCAGGTTTTAGAACAGCCGTGACAAAGAGTAAAAAAGGAGGATTCCGTTTTATGCGTTCCGATGATTTAGCCATTCAAGTGATCCAAGGTTTACTGAAAAGTTTGCCTGCCTTGGATCCAACATTAGTGGATGATGTAATTGTAGGAAATGCCGTTCCTGAAGCGGAACAAGGTTTGCAATTTGGAAGAATGATTTCAGCAAAAGCCTTGGGTATTGAAGTCCCAGGCATTACCATAAATAGATATTGTGCAAGTGGTTTAGAAAGCATTGCGATGGCAACGGCTAAAATACGAACAGGCATGGCCGATTGTATTATTGCGGGTGGTACAGAGTCCATGAGTTTGGTACCCACAGCGGGCTGGAAAACAGTACCTGCTTATTCAATTGCAGTAGAAGAACCTGATTATTATTTGTCTATGGGCTTGACGGCCGAAGCAGTTGCCAATGAATTTAAAGTAAGCAGAGAGGATCAGGATGCATTTGCATTGGCTTCACACCAAAAAGCAAAAGCTGCGATTGACAATGGGTATTTTAAGAAAGGCATTTTGCCCATTGAAGTAACAGAGACTTATGTAAATGAAAAAAATAAACGCGCCACTAGGTCCTATGTAGTGGATACAGATGATGGTGTGCGTGCAGATACCACTGTAGAGGCCTTGGCTAAATTAAAGCCGGCATTTGCGGTGAAAGGGTCTGTGACTGCAGGCAATTCCTCTCAAACAAGCGATGGGGCTAGTTTTGTAATAGTGATGAGTGAAAAAATGATTAATGCGCTAGGATTAAAGCCTATTGGTCGTTTGGTAAGTTGCGCCTCTGCAGGAGTGCATCCAAGAATCATGGGCATCGGACCAGTTGCAGCAGTGCCAAAAGTATTAAAGCAGGCTGGTATGAGTTTGGATCAGATAGATTTATTTGAGTTAAATGAAGCCTTTGCCTCTCAATCTTTGGCGGTGATCCGCGAACTAAATTTAGATACCAACAAAGTAAATATAAATGGGGGGGCGATCGCATTAGGACATCCATTGGGCTGTACGGGTTCAAAATTAACGGTACAGCTACTCAACGACCTTGAGCGCTTAAATAAAAAGTACGGTATTGTTACAGCCTGTGTTGGCGGTGGTCAAGGCATAGCTGGAATAATCGAAAAAGTATAACTTTTTTTTCATTCGTCATTTCTTGTGCCTTTTTTGTAGAAAAATTAAGTAGCTTAGTTATTCATTATTTTAATTAATAAATAAGCTTAACATGCGTATTCTTCATTTAGCTACCATCTTAGCAGTATCGGCTGTTTTTTCATTGGAAGCAACCGCTCAAAAGTCAAAAAAAGTTACAACTCCTGTTGAAACTGTTCAAAAAGTTGACATTAATAAAGTATTTAAAAATTGGAAGCCAAGAAACATTGGACCCGCTAGTATGAGTGGTCGTGTTACTACGATTGATGTGGAAATTAATAATCCAAATAATATTTGGATTGGAGCTGCGTCGGGTGGTGTTTGGAAAACAAATAACAGTGGGGTTAGTTGGACACCTGTTTTCGAAGAACAACCCATTATGAATATTGGGGCCTTAGCTATTCAGCAATCTAATCCTAGTGTAGTATGGGTAGCAACGGGTGAGGGGAATCCTAGAAACTCAATTAGCATTGGTGAAGGAATGTATAAAACGATGGATGCGGGAAGAACCTGGAAGCGCATGGGTTTGGAGCAAACAAAAAATATTCACAGAGTAATTATTGATCCGAATAATCCCAATGTAGTCTATGCGGGTGCTATTGGAAATCCTTATGGTCAAAGTAAACATAGAGGAGTCTATAAAACAAATGACGGTGGTGAAACCTGGGATCAAATTTTATATACCAATGATACAACAGGGCCTGGTGATATGATTATGGATCCTACGAATCCAAACAAGTTATTTGTGGCTATGTGGCATCATTATCGCAATCCATATCATTTAGAAAGTGGCGGTAAGGGAAGTGGATTATACATGACTATTGATGGAGGAAAAAACTTTATTAAATTAGGCAAAGAGCATGGTTTGCCTGATGGAAATTTAGGAAGAATAGGTCTTGCCATTAGTAGATCCAATCCAAATAGAGTGTATGCATTAATAGAATCTACAAAAAGTGGCTTATACAAAAGTGATGATGGTGGATATTCATGGAAATTGGTGAATGGTCAAAAGTCAATTGTCGATAATAGACCTTTTTATTTCCAAGATATTATTTGTGATCCGTTGGATGAAAATACTTTATGGTACATAAGTCAAACAGTTCAAAAAAGTATTGATGCAGGTAAAACATTTGAAACCATTATTCCTTATAGTGGAATTCATCCTGACCACCACGCATTTTGGATTCATCCAAAGGATAATAAATTAATTTTAGATGGAAATGATGGAGGTATTGGTATAACACGTGATGGCGGTAAAACATGGATGTTTGATGAAAAAATTCCAGTTGGACAGTTTTATCATATTAATGTTGATAATGAAATTCCTTATCATGTAATGGGCGGAATGCAAGACAATGGTTCATGGAGAGGCCCTGCTTATACCACAACACAAGGCGGTATTCGTAATTTTGATTGGGACAATTTATGGGGAGGAGATGGTTTTGATGTAATGCCAGATCCTGAAGATGCTAATTGGGTTTATGCAATGAGTCAAGGGGGTAATGTCGGCAGATACAATACAGTAACAGGACAGTCTTCTTATATTAAACCACCAGCGCCTGATGCGAAAACCTTATTGCGTTTTAACTGGAATGCTGCTATTGCGCAGGATCCTTTTGATCCAAAAACTATTTATTTTGGTTCCCAGTTTTTACACAAAAGCACCAATAAAGGCGCTGCATGGAAAATTATTTCTCCGGATTTAACAACCAATGATAGTACAAAAATAGACCAATCCACCAATGGCGGTTTAAGTGTTGATATTACAGGTGCCGAAAATCATTGTACAATTATTTCAATTGCACCTAGTGCATTGAAAAAGGATTTAGTATTTATTGGAACAGATGATGGTAAAGTTCAGGTTACTGAAAATGGAGGACAATCATGGACTGATCTTACCAATAATATTGTTGGATTTCCAAAAGGTGCTTGGATTCCGCAAATAAGAACTTCTAGACATAATGCGAATGAGGTATTTGTTGTAGCCAATAATTACAGACAAGGTGATTTCGCACCCTATATATTTAGATCTTCCGATTTAGGTAAAACATGGACAAGAATGGTTGATGAGAAAAAAGTAAATGGGTATGCTTTAACTGTTTTACAAGATCCGGTAGAACCTAATTTAGTATTTGTTGGGACAGAGCAAGGATTTTATGTAAGCTTAGATAATGGAATTAGCTATCAACAATGGAAAAATGGATATCCATCTGTTTCCACCTATGACTTAGCCATTCAAGAAAGAGAAGCCGATTTGGCGATTGCAACTTTTGGCAGAAGCTTATGGGTATTGGATGATATCAAGCCATTAAGAAAATTAGCATCAGCAAAAGGAGCAGAAAATAAATTTTTTGTTACTGCGCCAGCTGAAAGTTATAATTTCTCTGTAAAAAATTCACCTTACGAATGGAGTACCTGGGGTATGTGGGATGCGCCTAATAAACCAACAGGTTTACCTATTACCATTTATACTACCGATACAGTAAAAAAAGCCAAGGTGCAAATTAAGGATATAAATGATTCAGTCATTCGTACACTAACCTTTAAAATTGATACAGGATTCAATAGGAATCATTGGGGTTTTGAACAAAAAGGAAAACGTGCTGCTGGTATGCCAAAATCTGGTGGAGGCGGAAGAAGAATGATGGATGAAGAGCCAAGTGCAGCTGGTTCCAATGAAGAAGACAAAGAAATTACAGGAAGAGATGTGTTAGCGGGTAAATATAAATTAGTGGTAACAGTAGGTACCCATAAGGATTCAGTTTGGGTGGAAGTTAAAGACGATCCAAGATTGCCTAATAAAAATGATGTGGTACTTGCACAGGATGCTGCTTTAGCAAAACTGCAACCCGCAAATGACAAATACAATGCAGCTTTGGATTTAATTGACGATGCCGAATTAGTACTTACGGGCTTAAAAGCGGAATGGAAGGACAAAAAAGACAAAGGCGTAGATACTTTAAACAAAGCGCATAAAGTTGTTTCAGATAAACTCAAAGATTTAAGGGCTTATATGATGGGTAAGAAACAAGAAAAGCAAGGTTATGGTACTGTTCCAGTGATTACCCCATTAGGTATTATCAGAAATGCAAGTATGTTAATTAGTGGTAAAAATGCAATGCCTGCGGAGCAGGAACAAGCAGCGATAGAAGCAGCCATTAAAGCGGCAGATGAAATAGCCATTAAAGTAAATGCATTTATTGAAAAAGATTGGGCAGCATTTAGAAAATTAGTAGAAGCAAATCCAATCAAAAAATTCAAAGAGGTTTCGTTAATTAAATAATAAGTATTTATGAATAAATTGATACTAGCAGCATTGCTTTTGACGATGATAGGTAGTTCGGAAGTGATTGCTCAGAAAAAAAAGGTAGTAACCAATACCAATGCCAAGTTAATGGCAGATGATCCTGTGCTGAAAGCACAAAGCTTTAGACTTATTGGACCATTTAGGGGTGGGAGAGCAGCTGCAGCTGTTGGTGCCTATGATGAGCCGAACACTTTTTTGATGGGCGCTACGGGCGGAGGTGTTTGGAAAACTACCGATGCCGGTATCAATTGGAAAAATATTTCTGATGGATATTTTGGAGGTAGCATTGGCTCCATTGCCATTGCGCCTTCAAATGAATCCATAATTTATGTTGGAGAAGGGGAGAATACCATGCGTGGCAATGTGAGTGAAGGACTAGGCGGAGCATGGAAGTCGACTGACGATGGAAAAACATGGAAAAATATTGGATTGAAAGATAGTCGTCATATTGTAAGGCTCATTGTACATCCAAAAAATCCATCTATTGTTTGGGCCGCTGTAATGGGACATTTGTTTGGTCCTAATGAAAACAGAGGGGTATATAAAAGCGTGGATGGTGGTGCTACTTGGAAAAAAGTTTTATATGTAAATGAGCAAACAGGTGCTAGTGATTTAGTGATTGATCCAAGTAATCCTGATATTTTATATGCGGGCACATGGCGATTAATAAGAACGCCCCATAGTTTAGAGAGTGGTGGGGAGGGATCAGGTATGTATAAAAGTACGGATGGTGGAGAAACATGGACAGATATAAAAAATGCGAAAGGCTTACCCAAGGGAGTTTGGGGTATAGTGGGTGTCGCTGTTGCAAAATCCAATACCGATAAGTTATATGCTTTAATTGAAAATAAAGATGGCGGCTTATACATGTCAGAAGATGCAGGAAAATCCTGGGAATTAGTTTGCAATGACAATAATATTCGTCAAAGGGCATGGTACTATACAAAAGTGTTTGTAGATCCCTCAGATGAAAATAAAGTGTATTGCCCCAATGTAAATTTCATGGTATCCACCGATGGAGGTAAGACCTTTAAATCCTCGCCAACGCCTCACGGCGATCACCATGATTTATGGATTGACCCCAAAAATCCAAAACGCATGATTGTAAGTGATGACGGAGGAGCGCAAGTAAGTTTAGATGGTGCGAAAACCTGGAGCACCATGATGAATCAACCTACTGTTCAAGTGTATAGACTAAGTACAGATAATAGTTTCCCTTATAAAATTTTAGCAGCACAACAGGACAATTCTGCGTTCAGGATTAAATCAAGTACCTATGGCGCCAATATTGGCGAATCCGATTTTGAAGCAACTGCTGGTGGGGAAAGTGGCTATATTGTTGCGGATCCTACTAATCCTGATATTGTGTATGGTGGCTCTTATGGAGGGTTAATTACTAGATTAGACCATAAAACAGGGGAGAATAGAATCATTAATGTTTGGCCTGATAATCCTATGGGAGCTGGCGCTGAAACAATGAAATATAGTTTCCAATGGAATCATCCTATTTTCTTTTCACCACATAATCCTAAAAAATTATATACGGCAGGTAATCATTTGTTTGCAACAGAAAATGAAGGAGCAAGTTGGACTAAATTATCACCAGACTTAACAACAGATGATAAATCTAAACAAAAAAGTTCTGGAGGGCCTATAACACAAGACAATACAAGTGTTGAATATTATTGCACTATTTTCACTGCAGCAGAATCTCCACTTGAAAAAGATTTATTGTGGACAGGAAGTGATGATGGAATTATTAGTGTAAGTAAAGATGGTGGAGCCAATTGGAAAAATGTAACACCTAAGGATGCACCAAAATGGATGATGTGGAATAGGGTGGAAGTGGATCCATTAAGAAAAGGAACTGCTTATTTTGCAGGCACTAGGTATAAACTAGATGACTTCACCCCATACATTTATAAAACCAATGATTATGGAGAAACCTGGGAGAAAATCACCAATGGGATAGATCCACTTCATTTTACAAGAAGTATTGTTGCAAGTAGCAAAAAAGCAGGTGTATTATTTGCTGGAACAGAATATGGCTTATACTTGTCTGTGAATGATGGAAAATCCTGGGAACCCTTTCAACTTAATTTGCCAGTAACACCTATAACCGATTTATTAATTAGAGATAATAATTTAATTGTAGGTACACAAGGAAGAAGTTTATATATTTTAGATGATTTAAGTTTTATAGAGCAATTCCAAGCGGTAAATGGAAACAAGGTTTTCCCTGTTGCCAATACGTATAGAGTGCCACCTCAATCGGGCGGAAGAAGAAGACGTGCTACTGCAGCGACAGCGTCAAATGTGGGGACAAATGCAATGAAAGGTGCAATCATAAAGTATTATTTGGCCGATGTGGATGATAGTACTAAAGTTGAAATAAAAATCCTGGATGATCAAAATAAAGAAATTAGAACCTATAGCTCAAAAGAAAAAGGCGGTCCTAGTATTGAAAAAGGGTTTAATCAATTTGCTTGGAATTTATATCACAAAGAGCTTGAACAACCTGATGCAGGATTTATTTTGTGGAATGGAGCTACAAGTCCTATTTTGGCAGCACCTGGAAAATACACTGCTACCATTACGATAGATAAGCAAACTGTTTCTTATCCGTTTGAAATTATTGCGGATCCTAATTTTAAAGTTTCCAATGCAGATTTAAAAGAACAGGAGCAGTTTTTATTGCAAGTGGCAGGCACTTTCAAAGAAATAATGAGTACTTTAAAAGGTGCTAAAGAAATGAAAACACAAATTGCTGCGCTTCAGAAAAAAACAAAGGACTCAAGCTTTATTGCAAGTGCTAAAGCAGTGAGTGATGATTTAACAAAATTGGAGGAGGCCTTGCATCAAACTAAGGCTAAAAGTGGCCAAGATGTTTTAAATTTCCCTATACGCTTAGATGATAAAATTGCAGGTGTATTTGAATCAGCCGCAGCTGGATATGTTGCCCCAACAAAACAAGTGAAAGAAACTTATTGGGAGTTAAAGCAACAAGTAGAAGTGCTGTTGAAGAAATTTGAAACGATTAAAAAAGAAAATGTCAAAGCCTTGAATGACAAAGTACATCAATTGTCCATTCCAATTATTGGAATTTAAATAATCAAAAAGAGCTTCCGATCGGAGGCTCTTTTTTTAATAGACTATTCAAAGTCTTTATACAGCAGGTATTTTTTACGTATTTTTTTGAAGGCGCTAAGTTGAGGTTCCCAGCTATTTCTTATTTCCTTTTCAGTTTTACCCTCTATTAATTGTTGCATTAAACTAGCATTGCCTGCTAACTTATTAAAAAAATAGGCTGTTGGTGATATAGTGGCAGGCTTTAAGAAAAAGCTATCTTTTTGTGGGAAGCTTTTGTACATTTCGATAAGTAGTGCTAAGTCAATTTTATCTTTTGGTGGAGCAGTTTTTGTAAGATCCCAGCCATAACAGGTTTGTCCATATAATTTTGAGGACATTGCACCAACACGTGGGTTGGGTATAAAACTAAATTTTTGATTGGTAATACTAGGGTGACCAATATAAGTAAATGCATGGGGGGTTCCGCGGCCTTCACTCATTACGGTACCTTCAATTAAACAAGTTGTTGGATACCACATAATGGCTGCCATGTCACCTAAATTGGGAGATGGTGCAACAGGCAATGCATATTTTGAAAGATGATCGTAGTTTTTATTGCGAATAATGGTGAGTGACCAATTGGCTTTTGCTAATGCATTTAAATTAGTTGTCTTCATCCATCCCTCACCTCGCACCATTTGCGCATATTCACCCATGGTCATTCCGTAAACAATGGGGATAGGATTTTTCCCAACACCACTTACAAAGGGAGTTTCTAGGAGGGGCCCGTCCACATAATGCCCATTGGGATTGGGTCGATCCAATAAAATCATTGGTTTATGATTTGCCATTCCCGCTTCCATAAAATATTGCAATGAATTGATGTAGGTGTAAAAACGTGTGCCCACGTCTTGCACATCAAATAAAAGTATATCTATATCAATTAAGTCTGTACTGTCTGGAGCGTTTTTCTTACCATACAAGGAAACAATCTTAACTCCCGTTTTTGTATCCACTCCGTCATTTATTTTTTCACCTGCATCGGCAGTACCTCTAAGTCCATGCTCAGGGGTAAATACTTTTTGGATGGTAATGCCTGCTTTTTGTAAGGTATCAATTAAATGTATATTACCAACCGTTGCTGTTTGATTGGTAAATAAACCTACTCTTTTGTTTTGTAGCAATGGAAAGTATTCTTTGGTTTGGTAGGCGCCAGGTAAAATTATTTTTTGCGCTTGTAGGGATAGACTCGTCAATTGTATAAGCGCCCAAAACAAAATTATTTTTTTCATATAAAATGGTTGTACCACAAATTAATAAAAAAGCGACTAAGTAGTCGCTTTCTATATCATGTAATTTGTTTCATGCTCATTCACGCCTGTGAATATCAGTATCATTTAATCAATTTAAATACTTGGCCACAATAGGTACTCTTCGTCCCACACCAAATGCTTTGGGAGATATACGAATAATGGGACAAAACTGATTGCGTTTGTATTCGTTGGTATTGACCATCTTTAATGTACGGTCCACTAATGCAGCATCCAACCCCAATGATTTAATCACAGAAGGATCGGCTCTTTTTTCAATATATTGGTATAATATTTGGTCTAAAATTTCATATTCAGGTAAACTATCACTGTCTTTTTGATCCGGTCTTAACTCGGCACTAGGGGCTTTGTCAATGATATGTTGAGGTATAATTTCTTTTTCCCTGTTAATGTATTTTGCCAAAGCATACACTTGCAATTTATAGCAATCTCCTAATACGCCTAATCCACCTGCCATGTCACCATATAAAGTGCCATAGCCCGTTGCCAATTCACTTTTATTGGAAGTATTCAATAACACATAGCCAAATTTATTGGCAGTAGCCATTAAAATATTCCCCCTTGTTCGGCTTTGTATATTCTCCTCTGCTAAAGAAAAAGGAAGCGATTTAAAAATAGGTTTTAAAGTAGTTAAAAAACTTTCATACACGTCCTTAATGGGAATAATATCGTAAGGGTTATTTAAATTTTTACTTAGCTGTACTGCATCATCAATGGAATGCTGGGTGGAATAGGGAGAAGGCATTAATAGGGCATGTACATTTTCTTTTCCTAGTGCATCACATGCAATGGCTAAAGTTACTGCAGAGTCAATCCCTCCAGAAGAGCCAATGATAGCGCGGTTAAAACCCATTTTAGCAAAATAGTCCCTTACCCCTAATACCAGTGCTTTATATACTTGGTCGATATTTAGTTCAGGCAAAAGCTGAGCTGGATTTAATTCTTTATTGGGAACGCGTTCCGCAGGTTCCAAAATGGGGGCATTGATGGTTCCATCCTCATTACATTCAAATGTTTGCATTGCTGCTTCAAAAAGAGGTAGGGCCCCGCATAAGTTCGCATCCTTATCAAATACGTATGATCCTCCGTCAAAAACAATTTCAGTTTGGCTACCTACCGCATTACAATAAAATAAAGGTTTCTTGTATTTCAGCACATTGGCCTTAATGGTTGCTTTGCGGTCCTCGTCGTGTGTGTAATCAAAAGGGGAGGCACTCAGGTTTAACAAAATATCAGGATGTTGATCCATCATCTTGTCCATTGGACAAATACGGTACAATGGATTGTCACCTAGGTTCCAAATATCTTCACAAATGGTGATGGCTAATTTTTTTCCTTTAAATGAAATTACTTTCCAATCATCTGCTGGTTCAAAATACCTATTCTCGTCAAAAACATCATAGGTAGGTAACAAAGTTTTATGAATTTCAGCTATGATTTTTTGTTCGTATAATAAAAAGGCAGCATTGTATAAATCCTTTCCTTTTTCATTGGGATTGCGCGCAGGGCTTCCAATAAGTACACCAATCGTATCTGCTGCTTTTTTAATTCGCTCAATACTATCATAACATTGATTAATAAAGTCATTAAATTCTACAAAATCTCTTGCCGGATAACCACATACACTCATCTCGCTAAATAAAATTAGGTCCGCGCCTTGTTTTTTAGCTTCTTCGATAGCGCTTAACATTTTATCTGTGTTTTGCGCAAAGTTGCCAATATGATAATTTTGCTGTGCGATAGTGATTTTCATGCATCAAAGTTCGTTTTTTTAACAGAATTAAAGGGTCTTTTTTTGTATTTTCACTTTTAATGAGAGTGATCATTATTTTATTTGTCATTATTACTGCTGTATGGGGTTGCCAGCCTAAGCCAATAGATCCGGCTAAAGCTGCCTCTCCCTATGCCATTCAGCTTCAAAAATTTGATAGCGCATTTTTTGAAATGGATACCATTTCGGTAGGTAAATCGCTGCAAGGATTAATGAAAAATTACCCCGGATTTACAGAGGATTTTATCACCAAAATATTAATGATTAAAACCGTAAACGACACACAGCCCATAAAAGCTTTTTATCGCGCCTATCTCCCAGTGTATAAAGAGGTAAAAAAAGTAAACGCAATGCGCACTGCAATGCCAATAGTAAAAGAAGGGTTTACACATCTTCATTATTATTTTCCAAACTATCCCTTAACACATAATGTATTAACCTTTGTTGGCCCTTTTGAATCTTATGGAAATATCGTCATTAAAGACGCAGTTGCAGTTGGCTTACAAATGCATTTAGGGCCTAGTTCCAATTGGTATTTCTCCGATCATATTCAAACTATTTACCCAACTTATTTAAGTAGAAACTTCACAGCACAAAATATTGCAATTAATTCGGTGATTAATATTGTCAATGACATTGTTCCGCAATTAGATACAGGCACTTTCATTACACAAATCATTGAAACTGGAAAAAGACAATATATACTTAATGCTTGTTTACCTAGCTTACATGACACTGTATTGTTAGGATATACCAAAAAGCAATTGAACGCTGTATCGCAGGAGGAGTCTGCGATTTGGGACTATATTGTTGACAATAAAATCGTTGAATCCAAGGACCTTGCTGTGATTGGATCAATGACGCGCGAAGGTTTGAATAATGAAGTATTGGGCGAAGTTTTTCCAAGTAATGTTGGCAAATTTATAGGGTATAAAATTGTACATACTTGGATGCAACAAAAGGAACAGAAAAATTTATCAATGGATGCGTTGTTAAAAATGCCTGCAAGTAAAATTCAAGCTACCGTAAAATACAATCCCTAATGGTTAATTTAATTTAACAGGAGCCACAAATTTAAAGGCGGGAATATTTACTTTGAACAATTCCTTATTCTCAATATTTTCCATGGTATAATAGCCTTCCATTTTGCCTAATTCACTTTTTAAATGGCAGCCACTTACATATTGGTAATTTTTCCCTGGCATGATTAGTGGTTGGATGCCAACGACCCCTTCCCCTTCAACGATTCTTTGTTCGGTATTGCTGTCAAATACCTCCCAGTAGCGACGTACTAATTTAACCGGAAATGAATTATGATTTTCTATCGTGATACGATAAGCAAACATATACTCATTTTGGAGGGGGTTGCTATAATCCTTTTGAAAAAAGGTTTCAATGCTTACTTCGATGCCTTCTGAAATTTTGGAAACCATAATTGGCTCTTCAATTGGTAAACCGCAGAGTATACTGCGGGATAAAAGTACCAAAAAATACAAGAATGTCATAAAAATGGTCATCAATTTTTTTATTAGACAAAACAAGTACTATACCTTTGCGGCATCGTATGCGTTACGGTAAAAAAATACTTATTTAATACCCCAAAAACGACAAAAATGAAGGTCGCAGTAGCAAAAGGAGATGGAATTGGTCCAGAAATCATGGAAGCGGTAATTAATGTGTTTAACGCCGCAAAAGTGCCCTTGGAATACCAGTTTGTGGACATGGGAAAATGGGTTTTTGACAAAGGATTTAGCAATGGGATGACCCCTGAGGCAAAAGCCACTATCGAGGAATTGGGCCTGCTATTTAAAGGGCCAATGGAAACTCCCAAAGGGAAGGGTGTAAAAAGTGTTAATGTAACTGCCAGAAAAACTTGGAATACGTATGCAAACGATAGACATTTTCAAACCTTAAGTGGAGTTGATACTGTTTTTAGTAAAGCAGGTATCCATATAGATTTAACCATTGTAAGAGAAAATATAGAAGATACCTATGGCGGTATTGAACATATGCTTACACAAGATGTTGCATTATGCCGTAGGTTTATTACCAGGCCTGGAAGTGAGCAGGTTATTCGTTATGCATTTGAAATGGCAAAGAAAAAAGGAGCCAAAAGAATTACATGTGGTCATAAAGCCAACATCATGAAATTAACGGATGGTTTGTTTTTAGAAGTGTTTAAAGAAGTGGCAAAAGAATACCCTGAATTAAATGCAGATGATGTTATTGTAGATGATTTGTGTATGAAACTAGTGAGCCGTCCAGACCTATTTGACGTAATTGTTTTAACTAATTTACAAGGAGATATTGTTAGTGACTTATGTGCTGGATTAGTGGGTGGGCTTGGATTTGCGCCTTCTTCAAATATTGGTGATCATATCTCAATTTTCGAAGCGGTACATGGAACTGCACCCGATATTGCTGGAAAAAATATTGCAAATCCTACTTCATTATTATTGAGTGGATTAAGTATGCTTCGACATTTGGGATTAATGGAGCAGGCTATTATTATTGAAAATGCATTATTGTTTACTTTAGAATCTGGTGTCCATACCGGCGATTTTGGAGATAAGTCAATTCCTTCCGTGAACACCACTGTTTTCACACAAGCAATTATTGACAATTTAGGAAAGCAGCCAGCAAAAAATCCTAGACCCATGTTGCCTAATTTTGAAGTAAAGCCTTCTAATGCTAAATTGGAGAAGAATCCAATGTTGCAAAGTAATTTAAACGAACAGCATAAAATAGTAGGTGTTGACTTTTTTATTGAAAGCAACCAGCAACCGCAATTCATTGCAGATAAATTAAGTGCGCACTGTTCCGATACTTTACAATTAGTGACGATTTCCAATAGAGGCACACAAGTATGGCCAACTGGTTCAGTTTTCACTAATTTAATTAATCAATATAGATGTCGTTTTGAAACAGTGAACGAATTGCCTTTGTCTCAACAAGAGGTACTTGCTTTATATGGTGCATTGTCTAAGGATTTTACTGTATGTTCCCTTGAAATCTTAAACATGTGGGGAGATAAAAAAGCCTATAGCTTGGCACAAGGGCAATAATGGTAACAAGTTTTAAAATAGTGGCATCGTTTTCGGAAAAATGCGTTGGATTTACCCCTCATTTGCTTAAAAATTGCCTTAATGGGTGGGAAAAAAACCAATTTTGATGTATTTTCACAACTCAATTACAAAATAGCCTTTTACCTATGGCAGAAGTTATATTAATGCCCCGCTTAAGCGATACAATGACCGAAGGAGTTATAGCGGCATGGCATAAAAAAGTGGGAGATACCGTTAAGAAAGGCGATTTATTGGCCGAAATTGAAACGGATAAAGCGACCATGGAATTAGAGAGTTATCAGGATGGGGTGCTTTTGCATATTGGTACACCTCGCGGAGGAAAATTACAAGTAAATGATTTGCTTGCCATTTTTGGTAATGCAGGGGAAGATATAACCGCATTGATAGCAGGTGCAAATGCAGCACCAGCAAAAGTGGCTGCAGAAAGCACCAATGTAGCAGCTCCTGCTACTCAGGCATCAACAGCTCCAGCTGCATCAGGGGTAGATTACGCCAAAATGGAAGAAGTGGTATTAATGCCACGTTTAAGTGATACCATGACCGAAGGGGTGATTGCTGGATGGCAAAAGAAAGTAGGCGACACCGTAAAGAAGGGAGAAGTATTGGCTGATATCGAAACAGATAAAGCGACCATGGAATTAGAGTCGTACAAGGATGGTATTTTATTGTATCAAGGTGCGCAAAAAGGCGATAAGATTTTAGTGAATGATTTATTGTGCATTATTGGTCAAAAAGGTATGGATATTGATGCTATTGTGAAAGGTATTAAAGCAGGTAGTGGCACATCGGCCACGCCAGCCGCCACCCCAGCTGCCGCTCCAACAACAGCAACTGCTCCTGCAGCAAGTGCACCGGTAGCACAAGCCACTACTACTTCGGCACAAGTAGTTAATGAGGGGCGCATTTTTGCTTCTCCTTTGGCAAAGAAAATTGCACAAGAAAGAGGGATTGATTTGAAATATGTGAAAGGAACGGGTGAGAACGGAAGAATCACAAGAAGTGATTTGGAAGAATTTGCGAAAGCAAATGATGGAGCTGGGAAAGTAAATTCTCCTGCTGCGAGCGGAACTACTCCTTCAGGTGCTCCAGTATTCATTCCATCTGGCACAGTAAGCTTTGTGGATACGCCAGTATCACAAATGCGTAAAGTAATTGCGAAGCGTTTAAGTGAAAGTTTATTTACTGCGCCGCATTTTTACTTGACCATGAAAATTAATATGGATGCAGCTATTAAAGCGCGCACCTTATTAAATGAAAATGCAACGACTAAAATTAGTTTTAATGACATGATTGTGAAAGCAACGGCATTGTCCTTAAAACAACATCCAAAAGTAAATAGTAGTTGGATGGGTGATTTCATCAGAGAAAACCATCATGTAAATATTGGTATTGCCGTAGCGGTAGAGGAAGGTTTATTAGTTCCTGTATTGCGTTTTGCAGATAGCTTGAGCTTATCACAAATTAGTGGTAATGTAAAAGAGTTTGCAAAGAAAGCAAAAGATAAAAAATTACAACCAGCCGATTGGGAAGGAAGTACCTTTACCATTTCTAATTTAGGTATGTTTGGTATTGATTCCTTTACAGCGATTATCAATCCTCCAGATGCTTGTATTTTAGCAGTTGGTGGTATTGCACAAGAACCTGTAGTGAAAAATGGCCAAGTAGTTCCAGGAAATGTGATGAATGTTACTTTAAGTTGCGATCACCGCGTGGTGGATGGTGCAACAGGTGCAGCCTTCTTACAAACTTTAAAAAGTTTATTAGAAGAGCCCCTTCGTATGTTGGCCTAGTCCATTGCATAGCGCCCTTATTTTAATTTAAGTATATAAAAAAGCCCCGAATGTATCGGGGCTTTTTTATAGGGGTATGTTCTTTCAAATTACAAATCAACATCGCATCCAATAGGTGCTCCAGGTGCAATACTTACTGGTTTTGGTAAAACAACCAATTCAAATTTATTTAGTCTGAAAATAGCTAGCCTGTAGTTTGCTTTTGTAGTTGCATCATTTTCAGTTTTCAACATTTCCTCTAATTTATTTTCCAATTGACCAATGCGATTGCCACAAATAGTCTTTACTTCAAAATTGGCATCTGCACTTTGAAGTACGCCAAGTAACCATGAAAGAACTTGTTGCTGCGTTTGTCTATGTACAACTCCTTCTAATCCACTAGGGGTAGGGGCGTACCAAGTTTTTTTCATAACTGCATCTACTACATCATCAAAGCCAATGGTATTGGCTCTCGCTTTATTTTGAACTAAACGGTTGGCTCTTTCCGTATTAAACAAAAAGGCTAATTCAAATTCAGCTAAGGCCTCAGCAGCACTTACGGCATCAAAACTCATTCCAGTTCTTTTATTAAAAACCTCTCCCACACCGTAATACATTGGAGGGCGTGGTGGTATTATTGATAAAATATTTTCTGGAATGGTAAGGGTGCTCGCAGATAAACAATTGACTGCAGCATCCAATGCTTTTTGTTGGATTGCATTAGGAAGAATGGTTGGCTTTATTTGATTTTCATCACCGCGTACACTATAGCTGTAATTCATGCCCCCAATTAATTTAGTAACTGCTTCTAATTGGTAACGATGGTAATTGTACAATGGTACCAATACGTCCTCTAATTTGCTTAGCGGCGTACCGGTTTTAACTGCATCTTCTCCAAATTTGGATAACGCTTTTTTCCTTACCTCTAATGTTTGTTGTAATCCGGCTACCGCATCGGATTGATTGTCCCATAAATGAGCATAGGGGTGGAATCCGCCTGCGGCCCGCGCATCGGCGTCAGCAATAAACAACATGCCATTTTTTGAATTTTCTTCTAATAATTTTTTCAATGCAATGTTTTCATCCGTGCCCGAAGGGAACTGCTGATATCCATAAATGATGGCTCTTTTGTCCCATTCGCCTATTTCATTGGTATATACTTTTGAAAAATCTATTTCTCCCTTGTCATTAACAAAAATATTGGGGTGTGGATAGTCCATCACAGAAGCCCTGTTGTTATAGCTTGAAGCATAATTGTGTTGTAAACCCAAAGTATGTCCCACTTCATGGGCTGCCAATTGTTTTAATCTTTGCAAAGCTGCAGTCCTCATTTTATCAGTAACAGGCTTTCCATTCAGAAATGGAGAAAGTAAAGCAGTGAAAATTAAATAGTCTTGTCTCACTCTTAAAGAACCTAAAGTCACTTGGCCTTTAATAATTTCACCTGTTCTTGGATCGGTTATGGTCATGCCATAACTCCAGCCCCTAGTTGAACGGTGTACCCAATTAATCATATTGTAACGAATGTCCATTGGGTCTGCACTGTCAGGAAGCATTTTAACTTGAAATGCATTTTTATATCCTGCTGCTTCATAAGCTTGATTCCACCAACTTGCACCCTCTAATAAGGCAGAACGAATCGGTTCGGGCGTACCATTGTCTAAATAATAAACAATGGGTTTAACAGCTTCACTCATGGGCGCCGATGGATCCTTTTTTTGTAAACGATGCCTATTGATAATCATTTTTTCGATGGGCTCACTAAAGTCACTTCCATAGTCAAAATAGCTGGTGCCAAAAAAACCACTTCTGATATCATAGTTTCTTGTATGATAGTTGCTGTCTGGTAATTCAACAAAACTATGGTGCATTCTAAGGGTGATGGCTTCAGTGGTAGGCGCTACTTCATTGATAAAACGGCCTGCATCAGCTCCTCCCACAAAAGTAAGGGTGGCTTCCATTTCGGTATTCTTAGGAAAATTTTTGGTATTCGCAATGTAAATTGCTGAGCGCGCTTCATTTAAGGTATAACTGCCTTGTTTTGTTTTTCTTATTTTATCAGCAGCACCATGTGCGTCTCTTAGTAAAAAAGAAGTGGCATCTACAAGTAATATATTGTCGGCTTCAGCTTCTACATTAAAGCTAAATAGGATAGATTGAGCAAAGGATTCATTAACTGCTTTTTGTTCTCTTGGGTCATTGGTGACTGCACGAAAATCAAAATTGGGTTGGGTCATTAATACTTTCTTTCCTACTCTTTGAAAATAAACAATACGAGAACCACCTATTTGACCTCTGTCAAGTCCAATGTCATTGGATCCCAGTCCTGCAGGTAAAGAGTTCACATACAAAAAGGGGGTTTCAAGTTTATCAATGGCCATGTATATTTTACCATTGCTTGCATCCCACCAATAACTAAAGAATCCTTTATGGTATTCTAAGTTTTTTGTTTTCTCCACAATACTATTGGATTGAGCAAAAAGTACCATTGGACTCAATAAAATAGCGAGTAATATTTTTCTCATACTTAAGGGTTTGTATAAAAATAAAAAATCCCGCTCTAATTGGCGGGATTTTATGATGAGTGATTTACACTATGCAGTTGGATTGTTATCGGTAGTTGGTTCCGCAAACAAAGTTTGTGGGGTAGCCACTACAGGTACAGCTACTGGAGCAGGTGCTGCTATTTTTTTAGTCGCTGGTTTTTTAGCCACCACTTTTTTTGCGACTGGTTTTTTAGCGGCTACTTTTTTAGTTGTTTTCTTTGCTGCCTTTTTAGGAGCTGCTTTCTTTACCACTTTTTTAGCT
>JACCDH010153303.1_pt1 | contig 20607 bp, 24 predicted proteins | sample 7442481 | NCBI WGS metagenome assembly JACCDH01 (sample SAMN15323433, study PRJNA562643) | freshwater metagenome | isolation source: river surface water | place: USA:Blue River Watershed | collected 2017-08-15 | reverse complement strand
TGGTTCTTACTTCTTGTCTTCTCCACAACAAGGAGGAATGCCTTGTCCAAGATTTATGGATTTTGCAGATGTTTACTTTAAGATTTCAACAGGAATGTTTGGTCTTCCTTTAACGCAGCAAGATTTCATGCAAGGTTTCAACAATATGAATATCGCGAGCTATATTAAGCAATTGCCAGAGTATAAGCTAGCGCAGGAAAGTAAACAAAAAGGCGATAGTCAAGAATTTGATTTCATTGCACCGCTTATTATTTTAGAGGGTATGAAGTTCTTAGAAGATGTTATCTATAAAAAAATTTCGGCTAATTAATGAATTATTGCGTTCTAGTACATATAAGTAAGAGCACTATTTCTTTCTGGTATCAACAAGAAGGAGCCCCTTTTGAGCCACTTTCTCAATCTGAGGGCAATGTATTGCCGCTTTATTTTTATGCAAATGAAAATGATTTCATTCTGGGAACGAATGCTCGAGAGAGGTTTTTAAATGGAGATCAAGTTCATTCTTTTGGTAATTATTTTGACATCATTACAAATCCTTCAAGTTTCTTTAATGTCTATGGGAACAAAAAACATGTAAAGTTTTTATTGTACTATGCAGTAGAACAATACTTATCCCATTTCATTAATTCTGTTTTGTATAAAAACGAATCAATTGAAGGATATAGAAATAACTTTCCCTTACGCTTTGTTTTTTCAGAAGATATTGCGCCTAAAGAAAAGTTGCTTGTAGAAAGTATTTTTAAAGAATCAGGATATGATAATATTTCGTCTATTTCTTATTCAAAATATCTATTTGAGCATCTATTTAACAATGGGATCATTAATAAAGGCGTCCCTACCTTACTATTAACAGGTATTGATGGGAATTTGTATGTTGAATTATTTTGCAAATCTATTGAAAACAGTGACGGCCATTTAGTATTAGAGGATGAAGGGGCTGACCCACGTATCAAAATCATGGCTAAAATGATTTATGATGATGCAATGGGTACCACCAGAATGAATCTTAATGAAAAATCTGAAATTGCACATCTTATTCCATACGCATTAGATTTTTTGGCACAGGATTCTGCTATTCCTAAAGGTGATGTTACGCTATCAGATGGCACCACTTGTTGGGTTAAATTAAAAAGAAAAGATCTTGATGATAGACTTCTTTACTATGAAGGAGACAATAAGATTTATAAGTCTATTGAAAAACTCGTCACTGTCAACAATATTTCACTCAATACAGCTCAAATTGTTTTACATGGAGACTCTATTAATACTTCTTTCTTTTTAGAACGTCTTCTAAAAAAATTTAGTCATGTAGCTGGTGTGCCACAAAACACAGAATACGAGGTTATTAAATTGTTATTTCAACATATTTCAAAAACAGGGTATGTTGAACAAAATTTACCTCCTGTTAAAAGTGTACCAACTGCTACTAGTTTAGTTCCGCCAGTAAAAACTGCTACTGCTCCTGTTGCAGCGCCGCCTCAAAGAACCGTTCCGCCGCAACCAGTAAGAACAATATCACCGCATGTAGTTGCGACTCCTCCTATTGCAGCACCACCTCCAAGAGCTGTTCCGCCACCACCAGTAAGAACAGCACCTCCTCCAAGAGCTGTTCCGCCGCCACCAGTAAGAACAGTGCCTCCTCCAAGAACTGTTCCGCCACCACCACCAGCAAGAACAGTGCCACCGCCAAGAGCGTCGGTGCCACCACATATTGCAGCCCCATCGGCAAAGGCTACTCCACCACCACCACCGCCACCACCGCCTAAAGCGAGCACACCTGGCGGCAATCCCGACTTAGAAGTGGTTGATAATAATTCAATGGTGATTCTAAAGTATAAAGTTAAATCTAGTGCTGGCGAAGAAATAAAAACAACAAAATTAAAAAAGACCGATTTCGGAAAAATTGTAGAGTTAGTTAAAAGCGGTTCCAAATTAAATGCCGTTAGTACTTTAAAAGAAAAAACTGGGTTAAGTTTAAAGAGCTCGAAAGATATAATTGACTCAATTAAAATAAAATAAATATGGCAATTCAATTAGGCAAGAAAGAAGAACAAGCTCAATATTACTATTCTATTGATAGTAAGCAGTTTGGACCTTATGATTTAGCAGCGCTACTTTCTAAAATTGACTCCAATACTTTGGTTTGGCGTGAAGGTATCGAGTGGACTAATGCTTCAAACGTTGAAGAATTGAAAAAATTTTTTAATAAAAGCGCTGATGTAGTTGTTGGGCCTAACATGCAATACGCTAATACGGTGGCAACAGGAGATACCGCTTCAAATTCTCCTAAAAAAATGTTTGCGGCGCCTTTTTCTTTCGATGGAAGAATTAGAAGAAAGGAATACGGCATTAGTGTAATTGCATTTTATTTTTTATACGTTGGGATAGCTGCAACACTTCTTCAAGGCCGTTCATCGTTAGGATTTATGGGGATTTTATATATCCCATTAATTTGGTTTATGTTGGCACAGGGTGCAAAACGTTGTCACGATAGAAATAATTCCGGATGGTATCAAATCATCCCATTTTATGGGCTTTGGATGTTGTTTGCTGAAGGAGATTCACAAACAAATAATTTTGGAAATTCACCTAAATAAACACTTGATATATGATAAACTTACAAAAAAAACAAGGGATTAATTTAACAAAAGCAGCTCCAGCTTTGAATAATATACGAGTAGGACTTAGCTGGGATGAAACGACATTAAATGGCGAATCACCTGACTGTGATGCATCTGTTTTTATGCTGGCAGAAAATGGAAAAATACCTGCAGAAGAATATTTCGTTTTTTACAACAACCTGATTAGTGGCGATCAATCTGTAAGGCATAATGGAGATAACAGAACAGGGGCAGGGGAAGGAGATGATGAGACAATAGATATAAATTTATCTCAAGTGACCCCATCTGTTGTTCAATTATATTTTATTATTACGATTAATAATATGGATGTAGGATTCAATTTTGGCAATGTTAAAAATGCAAGTGTCAGGATATATGATAGCGCTAATAATTCAGTTATATGTCAATATCAATTGAGCGAAAGTTTTGGCGATTGCGATTCTTTAATAATTGGCAGAATGTATAGAAATGGCTTTGAATGGGAATTTGAAGCAATGGGACAAGCTTATGGGGGAGGTCTTGCAGCTACAGTTGAATTATATTCTTAAATAAATTTAAAACAAACTAAAGTATATGGCACTAAATTTAAACAAGGGAAGTAAGTTTAATCTTGCAAAAGAAGCACCAAAGTTAAAAGTTACAGGAATAGGTCTTGGGTGGGATCCAAACGAAACGGAAGGCGGCCCAAATTTCGACCTAGATGTTAGCTGTTTTTTGTTGACTAATGGAAAGGTTCCTGCAGAAGATTATGTTGTTTTTTATGGCTCAGATTTAAAAACGGAAGAGGGAAGGCCATATTCAGGTGATGGCTCTGTTTTAGGATCTGTGGATGCTATAGATGGAACAGAAAGTGATGGCGAGGATGACGAGGATATGAGAATATATTTTGATAAAGTTTGGGAAGGAATAACTGAAATTGTCATTACTGTATCAATTACAAAATATCCAAATGATACATTGAAAGATAAACGAACTTTAGATTTGAATTTCGGAATGGTAAATGACTGCTACATTAGAGTTTGGGATGATGAAACTGGTAAAGAGTTGTTCAGATATAATTTAAAAGAGTCATTTTCAAATGAAGATGCTGTAGAGTTTGGACGATTTGTTAAAGTTAATGATAGTTGGGAATTTGAAGCTACCGGCAAAGGGCATGTTGGAAGCCTTGGAAAACTAGTTGAATTATTCACATAAAAAATAAAATTATGGCACTCAATTTAAAAAAAGATCATGGCATTTCTCAACCTAATAATGAGTTAGAAGAAAAAAAGTCAAAATATAATTTATCAAAAAAAGAATTACCTGTAACAGAGAATAATCTAAAAAATACCGATGAGTCAAATGGTAAAAGCAAATTAACATTAATCCTGTTTTTTGTTATCTTATTTGCTAGTGGAATTTGGTATATGACTCAAAAATCTATCTCTAAAGATGAAACATTAGTTTCTGCAAAAACAGACACGACTTCAGTAAATAATGAAGTTGCAAATTCTAAAAGTCAAGATAAAATTTCAGATACGACTATTTCTGTTAGAAAAACCAAAGTAGCTGATAAGGCCACCCAAACTGTTGATAAAATTCCTACAACTAACACTATATCTTCTAATTCTACTTTGGCAACATTTGATGGTGGTTCTTCAAACCAAACGTCTGTAAATAGTTCAATTCTTTCTAGCATAGAAAAAAGGTTTAAAAACAACCCTAATGTTGTCATTATTTTAGAAGGATATGCTAGTAGCGAAGGTGATTTAGAGTTAAACCTGAAACTATCTCAAGAGAGAGCCGATAATTTAAAAACGTATCTTATAAGTAAGGGCATTTTAGAAAAAAATATTGTAGCAAAGGGAATGGGCATACAAAATCCAATTGCATCAAATGATACAGAGGAAGGTAGAAAAAAGAATAGAAGAGTGCAGGTGAAGTGACTGTATAAAAAATAGTTTAACAATGTCGATTAAAATTAATAAGGGGGGAGAACTAGGTAAATACTTTTATTCTAAAGATGATGTTATTTATGGCCCCATTAAACTTGATGAATTACTTCAGCGAGTAGATGAAAATACACTTGTTTTTTATAATGGTATTGACTGGACAAAAGCAAATGAATTACCAGAATTAAAAAAATTCATACATGATACACCAAGGCCTCCAGTAATTCCCGTTGAAGAAATTTTATATGACGCGCCAAAATCATCAAATAAGGCATTTCTATATTTGATCATTATTGCCCTGATTATTCTAGGTGTAATCTATTTAATAAGTAAAAAAAATACAAACCCAGTTGAAATAACAGCCGATTCCGTGTCTAATGCCATAGATACGACATCTTTAATTGCTAGTCCCGTTGCAGCGCCAGTCGATGCATATACCACAATTTTATCAGTAAGAAAAATAGGTAAGGAACAATTAGACAATCTTACATTGTCAGATTTGATTATATATCAGAATGATATTTTAGCTAGACACGGCTATATATTTGAATCCGAAAAAGAATTAACACACTACAAATCTTTTAACTGGTATAATCCAGTTAATAATTATTTAGCAGCAACTTCTGATTTTAGCGAAATAGAAAAATATAATTATGATGGAATTCAATTGCGTTTAAACGAATTCTCGTCAGAAATAAGAAATATTGTAACAAGTTATTTTCAATCGATTTCCGATCAGACATTTGATGCAACTAATTTTTTCGCTGAGAAAGTTGATTACTTTATCACTAAAAAGAATACAACTCCTTGGGAGATAAACGATGAAATGAAAAGTCATTATTCTGAATTTGTTGATTCCAAGTTTACTTTCACACAAGATTTTGAAATCACATACCACGAGAGTATCAATGGCGTAAACTATATAAGCTTTAAAGGTTTTTTCGAAGCTTTTAGAACTTCTAAAAATAAAAAACAAGAATGCGTTGTTACAATTAAGCTTGGTCTTAATAAAAGCAATAAAATAGTTTATTACAAGGAAGAAAAAATAGAAAACTTAAAATTCATTGACATAAACTAGTTAATGCTTTAAATAAAATAAAAAAAATAAAATGGATAATATAATAAACCACCCGTTAGTTCTTATCATATTTTCAATTTCAGTAATTGCAATGTTATTTATTGATCTAGGTATTTTTAATAAAAAATCTCATATTGTAACAAATAAAGAAGCAACCATCTGGACAATCGTATGGATTTCTTTATCTATGATATTTAGTTTATTTGTTTATAGTCAAACATCACTTGAGAAATTTTCTCAGTTTCAATCTGCTTATTGGATAGAAAAAGCTCTTTCGGTTGATAATTTATTCGTCTTTATTTTAGTTTTTAATTATTTCAATGTTCCAAGAGAGAGCCATCACAAAGTTTTGTTTTGGGGAATCATTGGTGCAATTGTAATGAGAGCAATCTTTATTTTCACTGGCGTTGGGTTAATAAATATCACATATTTACCAGAAATGACAATTATTGGTAAAACAGTAAAGCTTAATATTGTTTTGACATTGTTTGGAGCTTTTTTAATATATGCAGGAATAAAATCTTGGTTTGCAGATGAAGACGATGATGAAGAAAAGGATTTTAGTAAAAGTCCAGGTGCCAAATTGGTACACAAAGTTTTTAAAGTTAGCAAAGAATTTGATAAAGATAATTTTTTCACTATTCAAAATGGAATCAAATTGGCTACACCACTCTTAGTAGTTGTTGGGGTTGTTGAATTTACTGATTTATTATTTGCAGTTGACTCTATTCCTGCAATATTTTCAATCGCGCCGAATGACCCATTTATATTGTATACAGCTAATATTTTTGCAATACTTGGACTTAGATCAATATATTTCCTTCTGTCTAACTTTATTCATATGTTTTCAAAGTTAAAATATGGTTTAGCTTTAATTTTATCATTTATAGGAATTAAGATGGTTATCGCCCCATTTTATCATGTAGATACATTTATTTCACTCATGGTAGTTTTAGGATTTCTGGTTTCTTCTGTAATTGCTTCATTAGCAACAAAAAAACCATAGAAGATTAAATTTATATTTCCCCCTAATAGTTCCCCCTATATTGTGGTTTGGTTCAAGAAGCTAATTTAATAAAATTAGCTTCTTCTTATTAATTCTAAACAATCAAATACAGTGTATTAATCTTCATTTTTAGACATTAAAAGCGAAGCAATATACCCTGCAAAAGTTCCGCATAGTGCTACCCCTGTAGTCATTAGAACTGCCGCAATTAATCTTCCCTCTGTTGTTATTGGATATTTATCTCCGTAACCAACAGTCGTTAAAGTAGTATAGGACCACCATAAAGCATCCTCTGCGGTTTTAATATTACTATTTGGCGCTGTCTCAACTTGAAGAATTGTTACTGATGAAAAAAGGACCATTAAAAACGCAATTACTGCAACGGTCGACAATAGCCCCTTGGACTTATCTTTATATACATGTTCTGCAATATGCTTTACAGACTTTAAAGCTCTTAAAATTCTTAACAATCGCAATAATCTTAATAATCTGCCTACTCTTAAAAAATCAATAAAGGGGATACTTGATATAAAATCTATCCAACCCCATTTCAAAAATTTAAGTTTACTAGGTGCTTGATAAAACCTATAAAAGAAATCAATTAGAAATATAACGCATATAAAATTGTCTATTTGTAGTAATATTTTATGCACTTCTGGTGTAACTGAAAAAAAAGTAGTGACTACTAATGACACTAATACATAAAGAGATAGTATTAATATAATTAGGCTTAGGCCACCAAAGACATTTTCTTTACTATTTGATTGTTCTATATTTTTCATTTTCTTGTGTATTTCCCTTTTTTATGTTAATAATACCTGATCTTCGCTTTATTTTAAAAATGATTATGGTAAGTACTGTAAAAATTTCTATAATCCCAATTCTTTTTACATAAGGTTAAATTTTTTAAAGAAGGTTTAAGATTTAGTTGTAGAGAATTTCGTTGTTTAAATATAGAAATATTTCTTTTATAAATAATTAATTTTGTTTTTAGAGACTGTTGTTATTGAGCGTTGTTTTTGTTGGATTTTTTCTTGCCTTCAATAATACACATATGAAGGTGTGATATTTTGTAGTGATTCTTGGTAACGTTTATGATTATTGTACTACGCAAAATCCTGGATTGCATCTATTAAATGCTTTGGATTATATAAATTTAAGTGTTTTACTATATTTTTTATTTTACGGTGAAACCTTTCTATTTTCCCTTGATTTTTTGCTAGCATTACAATTCTGTTGATGGATTTAAATTTACGGCTGACAAATAATCTTTTAGTTCAAAGGATACATAACATGAGACATTTTCAATTAATAAAATTGCCCTTCGACTCGTTCTAAGTTCCACTTTTATAAATGCCTGCGAGATAGTAGATTGATCACTTTCTGCTTTCATTGTGTTGCATAATTCCCTGTTGATTATGCATTTACTAAATCATTACTCGTTGCTTCTCTTGTTGTATCCCCAGAGAGACGCATTTTACCATCTTACAAAATCCTTTTATTCCATTTATAAGAGACGGCTTGAGATATGACGTATTTTCGACGAATTTCTTAAATGAAATTCTCTGTAAATTGTTTAGGTCTCTTTTCAATGTCATTATTGGCTTAATTGGGATAATAGGGACATTAGCTGGCATCATATCGGCTATTGATAACCCATTTTGCCGGTTCCATTTGAAACCAGAGGATCAATAATCAGGAAGTCTATGATTATAGAAATTAGTTTAATTCTATTATTTATTTCTGGTTTATTTATATTTTTTGAAGAAAAGTTGATAAATATTAGGAATAAATTTTTTGATAAATTATTAAAATAGTATAATAATACATTGATTTTCAATATATTATTATACTATTTATTCTTAAATATTTTTTTACGAATTTAAATAATTTCTTATATTTATATTGAAAATAGGGATAGCTGAAAACCTTTTTAGAGTAAGCAATTAATCTTCATAACTATGAAACAAAATGATTTTTTAAAAAAAAGCAACCTTTCGCTAGAAGATATTGAAAATACCAATAGCGAAGTTTTACAAAGAATCTCAAATGATTTAGCTAAACCAGATGTAGTTGGCTTAGGTCATGGATCTCATAGCTCATCATCTGGAAGAGGTCATAGTTCATTTGTATCAGGTTCTGCTGCATCTAAAAAAAGCTTAGATAATAAAGACAAATAGATTTCTAAATTTTTTATAAAAAACGAACTTAAATTTTTTAAGTTCGTTTTTTTTTCGTAAATTTTAAATTATGATTAAGAAAGGACTTAGCAATCTATGGAGTATTCCATTTTATTATTCAGAATTTAAAAATTCAAAAAAATTAAATAATGAATTAACAAAAGTCATTAGAGGTATTGATCAGGAATTTGATACAAAGAAATCATATAAAATAGCTGGATTAGAAAAAGGATTAACTACAAAATGGCATGCTTATAATTTTCTTGATATTGAAAATAAAAATGTAACCGCACTTAAGGTATTTATAAAAAATCAGGTGAAGGAGTATTTTACAAAACTAGGTCATAAAAACACTTCTCTAATGTATCAGAGTTGGGCTAATAGACTAAAAGGAGGCGCGGTTTTAAAAAGACATAGTCATGCAGGTCCTTATAGTTATATATCTGGTGTTTATTATGTTAAAACTAAAAAATCATCAACCATTTATCATTTACCCCTAGATACTAGAATCCCAGGTGTTGAAGATTTTTGTGAAACAAATATAGAAATCACTAATATAGAAGGAGGCTTAGTCCTTTTCCCTTCTTTTATTGAACATAATTCAACTCCTACTCAAAACAATGAAGAACGAATTACAATTGCCTTTGATATATTATATACGCCTCCTTTAGATAAATTCCATAATAATTTCAATGAAAAAGTAGTTTCAATATTTTAGACTTATGAATATTAACGAAATAAATAATTTAGATTTTGGTGATGATGAATGGATTTACCAAAAGGACTTAAGACTTTTACAAGAGCTGATTGTAGTCCTAAATCATTTCAATAAAGAATTTCATAGTGAAGTGCTTGAGGAAAAGATAAAATTTATTAAGAAAAGTAATTCTGATATTTTAAGCAAAGTATTTTTATCTCCCGAGGGCAGACAATATATTACATTATGTTACTTAGCAATAAAATTTAAAAATTCGAATCAAATTATTTTAAATTACTCAAATTGGGTAAATATAGATTCTGAAAATATATTAGAGTATTTAATTTCAAGGTTAGACTTGTTTATAGTTAGCATAAAAATATTACTCAAGGGGAATGAATCAATTAATAGCAAATTTAAACTATCACAATCTGGAATCATTCCTGGTACTTATTTTGGGTGGAACATAATGAATAATGACGATGATTTAATTACTAACAAATTTGAAATATATTTAGATTATAATTCAAATCAAATTCAACTTTTTGAGTTAATTGGAGAAGAATTGGTATTAAGTGATTCCTTTAATATTGAAAATATAAGAAATGGATATTTTTTCGAAATCCCATATTCAAAAAAATATCCAATTTCAATTGATATATTTTCACAAGTTGCTTTAATTAATTTTTTCGGAAGAGAACAATTAGAAAGGTTTACGGCAATAGATAAACCTAAAAAGTACATCCCACACACAGAACTTTTTAATCAGATTGCGGTTTTAGAAAAAGCATTAGATTATATTAAAATCTCTTGTCCATCATTAATCAATTATTTTCTCAATATTGAGAATTCCTTTGTTCCTTTAGTACCTCCAGGAGGAGCTTTGCCAAGTAGTAGTAATTCATCTATTGATACTATGTATTGGTATTCTGTATCAAAGAGCCCATTATTAGTTGCAGAAATGATTATACACGAGTATAGTCATCAAAAACTATTTAGACTCCAAGATATAGATCCCTTAATCAATAAAGAAAAACATGGTTCAGGATGGGAAGATTGTAAAATTTATTCACCATGGAGAGATGATCCAAGACCAATAAATGGTGTATTTCATGGTTTTGTTGTTTTTTCAGAAGCTTCAAATTTCTGGATAAACTTAATCGAAAAAGGCAATCTATCGACAGAAGATAAAGACATCGCATTTAGAAGATTTGCAATGCTAGTGAAGCAACTAAAATATGCATATGATTCTCTTAAAGAAACATATTTTACAAATGCTGGACAAAACATATTTAATTATTATGCAAATAAAGTGAACAATGAATTCCTCAAAATAGTTGACGAAAAGAAACTTTATAATTTAGAACCCTTTTTTATGGAATTTCATGACGAAATTATAGACAATTCTAAAATCACAATTGGGGAGATAGTAGATAGCCATAGACACACTTGGTTAGAAAAAAACAAAATTTAATGGTACCAATTTCTGGTTTTGTAGTTAAGATAGCTAGTAGATGCAATTTAAATTGTTCCTATTGTTATGAATATAATATGGGGGATGACAGTTGGAAGTCTATGCCAAAGACAATGAGCTTAGAAACGATGTCTAAAATAATGGATCGAATTAAAGAACATTCATTAAAGCATGATTTTAATAATATTTCAATTTCTTTACATGGTGGCGAGCCGCTGTTGGTTGGTATCGATAAATTCAAAGATTACATAAATATTATAAAAAATAATCTTGATGGGTATAGATACACCATAGGAATGCAAACAAATGCAACATTAATTAATCAGGAGTTTTTAACCTATTTTGAAGAAAATGGTATCTATGTTGGAATTAGTTACGATGGTCCTCCAAAAGTGAATGATTTAAATCGTTATTATCACAATGGAAAAGGCTCATCAAAAGATGTTGAGGTTGCTTTAGAGTTATTAAAGGGTTCAAAAATATTTTCTGGTATCTTAACTGTTATAGATGTAAATACAAATCCAATAGATACTTGGCGTTATTTAGCACAATTTGAACCACCAATTATTGATTTTTTATTACCACATGCTAATTGGGATAATCCACCATTAAGTCATGCAGAAGATAATTATGTAAAATATGGAGATTGGATGATTTCAATATTTGATGATTGGTTTAATGGATATAAAAGCCATATAAGGATTAGATTCTTCGAAGAAATACTATATAGATTATTTGGTCAAAAGGGCTCATTAGAGTCCTTAGGTACCGAAGAAGTGGGTTTAATTACTATTTCTTCTAATGGGGCATACGAACAAGTCGACACTATGAAGTCTGTGTATCCTGGGGCTCAAAATATAGGCTTAAATATAAATACAAATGATCTAGATGAGGTATTATTACATAAGGGTATTAAAGATAGGCAAACTGGCAAAAATGGTTTATGTACAAAATGCCAAAATTGTAAAGTTGTTAATATCTGTGGTGGCGGTTATTACCCTCATCGCTATTCAAAAATTCTAGATTTCGACAATCCATCCGTTTATTGTGAGGATTTGTACAAATTAATTACACATATTGAAGAAGCAGTGATTTTAAACACTCAAAAAAGTCAAATCAAACAATGATCGAAAGTATAAAAAAGAAAAATTATACTATTGGTCAATTAGAAAAATTAGTTGACTATATAGGATTATTACAAACCAGAGAAATTTTATCTGCATGGGCAGGGCATAAAGTTGCAAGAATTGCATTAACAGATGCTAAAATTAAAAATTCTATCAATATTTTAACTTCAATTGGGTTACATATAGAAGTTAAAAAATCTAAAATATTCTTAAAAAAAGATATTGGTAAAGCAGGATGGTCAAATAAGTTTTTAGAAGGGGAAAACTTAAATCCAAATTTGGGTGAATGGCTGCTATATGTTAGTAATGATCAACAAAAATCATATAATTCAATGAAGGCTGATGAAAATGATGATGAGTCTGCATTAGGAGAAGAGCTGGGTATTCCAAAATGTTGTATTGATTTTTATGATAGAAGTAGAGAAAGGGCTTTTCAAAAGCAAAACGATTTTGTGCCATTAGTTTTAGAAAATACTAAAGGTGAAGGCCCTTATAATTATTGGAATAATTATGTTTCACAATATTTTGGCTATTCTTTACTAAGTTTTTTCCCTTGTTCGTTTAATTGTAAAAATGCAGCAATTTTTGCACAAAATACTTATGAATTGCTAAACACGTATCTACCTTTTCATGCAAAAAAAACGATTCATTTTCAAAAGCAAAATATAATTTATACCGAATACAAGGGAATTCATATGTATGAAAATTCAAAATATAATAAATCAAAGAAGACTTTAGATTTGAACAATACAATATTTCATTCCACACTAAAGTCTCAAGCAGCTAGTTTAAATAATTATCTTGAAGCAAAGGAAATATTTATATTAAACAAAAATAGCTTTAAAATTATTTATAAAAATCAATCAGTTAAATACTTTGATAGCCCTAATATTTCTAATTGTATTTTTAAGTAATGAATATAAAATCAGATATAGAAAATTTAATAAATTCAATATCAAGTATTGAAGATCGTCACATACTAGAACTTATTGCAGTTTTTGATGGTTTAAAAGATGTTATGAGAATTCATATTAACTATCATAGTGAATATGTGGCTTTAAAGAGTTTTGGAAATAAATACAACTTAATTGTTGGTCATACCCCATTTAAGTTAAAAGTAGATTGGACTAATGATATAGGTGATACCTTTTTAAAAAGTGTTTCATGGGAAGATAATACAACCGAAATGTTCGTCGCTTATATATCAAGTAATGCTAAAATTATTGATAAGGCACTTACCATTGAGGTAGATTCTACTAATTTGGAGGCAGGATTATTATATCAATACCCAGATTGTTGTTGTGTTAATTATGATAAAATATCAAATGGAGAACTATGGTCTACCTTACTTTTAGAGAATTCAAGAGGGACATTTTTTAGTCCATGGGCAAACAAATTATCTTACTTAGTTTATGATTTTTGTCTATTTCCCGATTATTTTCCTTGCTCACTTAATTGTAATGGTACTATACAATTAAGTAAAGACTATTATAATTTGGCTTTAAAATATGATTTAGAGAAATTTGCAAAATCACAATTGGATTCAATGTCAGGCTTATATTTAATTAATGATGATTTAATTATCTCAACTAAATGTTATCAAGTTGAAAATCATCAAATAAATATTGATCTAACAAATTCGACAATTTATAAAATAGCTAAAGATATCTTGTTTGATCATCTAACCAATGATAAGTATTTAATTGATAGCCAAGATGGCAATTCATATATAACCATGTTTGACCAAAAATATAGAATATTAATTTTTGAGTAATATTATAAACATATTAAGTATTGACTTAGATGCTTTTTGGGAAAGCGGAGAAACAATTTATGTAAATAATTTAAAAAAATTAGTCCCTAATCACTTAGAGATACTTAATTTGCTTAAAAAACTTACATACAAACGCATTAATTATGGTATTGATCATAATGAAATAATGCAACTAATAGATACCTATCCTGACTCTAAATTTAATATATACAATTACGATGCGCATCATGATTTATATGCTTTAAACAATAATATTTGGCTTAATCCACTAAATATTAGAGGTAAAAAAGTAGATATAGGCAATATGTTTTTTCAATTAATGAGAGAAGATAAGATAAACACATACAACTGGATTGTTAATACTAATGATCATAATTCCTTAACCGAAGAAGTAAAGCAAAATATCGGAAAATCATATTTAAAGAAAGTTAATATCATTACGGCTGAAAATTTTACTAATCAAACACAATTCGAACATTTATTTATTTCTATATCGCCAGAATGGATCCCAAAAAATAATTTAGAATGGATAATTTCAACAATCAATTACTTTAAACAACTTACCGATTATGAAATATCTAATTTAAAGCAAAAAGTAATACATAGATGGAGTCTTGGAGATGATAATATTTTAATTAATGCCGATAGATTTTATTTAAATTATCAATATGTCAAATAGTATTTTACATAATTCAAAATTATCAATAGGGTTATATCAAGGCCCAGATAATGATGAAGTTGATCAATATCTTTTTGATGTTATTGATAATGCAGTAAAAATGGGTATAAATAATTTTGATGTTGCACCAAATTATCGCAATACAAGATCTGAAATGGTTTTAGGAAAAATCTTAAGTAAAAGCAACACGGAAAATATATTTATTTCAACAAAGGGAGGATATGTACCATTTGACTTCTCAGATACAACAATCAATGAATCAGACTATATATATACAAACTATATCAATAAATCCTTAGCAACAGAAAATACATTTGATTTTTATCATTTTCAGTCCTTTGACCCTAGATACTTAGAATATGAATTTAATAAGAGTTTACAAAGACTGAATGCAGATAAAATTGATTTATATTATTTACATAATCCAGAATATTTACTAGCCCGAGTTGATAAGCAAACCTTTTTAACGCAAATGAATTCAGTTTACATTTGGTTAAAGCAGAAAATTGACAATAATCAAATATTTAATTTTGGAATTTCAACTTGGGATGGATTCTTTTATGAAGATCCTAACAAGCGCCTTCAATTGATTGATTTTATTGAATTAGCAGACAAACATAACATAATGGATCATTTTAAAGCAATACAGTTTCCATTTAATATTCTTAAAACTGATGCTTTCTCTAAACCAACACAATACATTGATAATAGTTATGTAAGCTTGATTCGTACAGCAATTAAATATCATATTACATGTATTACTAGTGCTCCTTATGGTCAAGGACAAATTAAAAATATTAACTTCCCAGACTTAATTAGTGATAACTTTTACGGGTCTAATAATTTTCAAAAAGCTTTATCATTTTGTTTATCCGCACCATATATTCAATCCGTAATTTTTGGTACATTAAATTTAAAACATTTAAATCAAGCTGTTGAAGTCCTAAATTATAATGGACATTCAGTTGATTCATTTTATAAAGTATTTAAAAGTTAGTTATGCAAAATAAAATTTTTGAAACATTTGAATTCATAGAAGATATTAATAAAATTAGTATAAATCAAAGGCTAATAAAATATAGTTTATTTATGAAATTTATCATAAATAATGCTAGTGATGAAAACATAGTTGAATTTGCTAAATCACAATATCAACAAAGTAAAGAAATACCAACAGGAGCATTAACTGCTATATTTTCTGATCCATCATTTGGTTTTTGGCTATATATTTCTAAATGTATCGAAAATCGAATCATTAATAATGAACCTATTCCTAAATCAGACTTACCGCATTTATTATTTCTGAATAATAATGATAATTTTATTTATTATCATTTACTAGATTTAAATAGATGGATTCTAGGTGCCTCTATGTTATCTCAAATTGATTTTAATGCTACAATGCTGATCAGAGATAAAAAAATATATATACCAATTTTAGGTTTAATTTTTAATAATATAAATGGCAAAATATCGCAGGAGGTTAAATTAGATTTTTCAACTAATACTTTAAAAGTTGGTGATATCTTATATAATGATCTACATAAGTATATCAACCTTGCAAATCAAGGGGGTATTAATTCTCATTTAGAGAATGAAAATATATATATTATACCTTCGCTTTTACTGTCCGGTGGTAAAGTGCTTCTTGATAATGAAGACCCATTTATTACAAGTTGTTGGTCTTTATTGTATAAAAATCCAGATGGAACAAATTATCGTTTAACAACTAGAGAAGTAGTTTTAGCTAATTACGATAAATTTTCAGATGCATGTAAGATTATTTCAAATGTTTGGCCAGAAATGGAATTTAACATTGCTAATACATTAAGAAATATCCATATTATTGAATCCCCATATGATGATAAACATGTCTCCTGTACTGCAGCTAATTTTTTTGGATCAATTCTAGTTTCCTTCGGTAACGAATATTTACTAGCCGAGGCTATCGTGCATGAATATTCACATAATGTTTTGAATATGGTAATAGCAAATGGTGAAATATTTAATGGGGATGTTCCTGAGGAAGAAATTTACTATTCACCTTGGAGAAATGATCCAAGACATATTTCTGGTCTATTACATGCTGTATTTGTTTTCAATAATGTTTGTAAATTATTTGATAAAATAATAAAAGATACAAATAATGATTTTGTCTATGAAAGACAGGCTTCTATTATTGTAAAGTTAATAATGGGAATTAAAGTCCTTAAAGAATTTAATTTTCAAACTAATTTTGCAAAGAATTTTATTTTAGATTTAGAGAAAGATGTTAAAGTTTTTCAATTAAAATACTCCAAAGATGAAATTGATCATTATTATTCAATTCAATTAAAACATTTAGAACAATGGATGAATAATAATCATCATTTAAAATTTAATGATAAAATATTATTAGATCAATCGTTTTAAATATTTATAAATATGTTTTGAACATTGAATTTTGCCACTTTGTTATCTTTTGCAAACAATGAATAATCGGATATTATTTTACGAAATATAACTTTATTATTTTTATTTATATAACTAGCTAATGTTTGACTAAAAAAAACATTAGATGCATCAATGTCTTTCTTTTTTACATTCTCTATATTATATTGCTTTGCTTCTTGTAAATCTGAAATAAACATACCAGTAAAAACGCCCTTTAGCTGATTATTTTTAATAAATCTATTTGCATAACACCATAAATATATGTTTTGATTACTCTTATTCAACACATTCTTACAATGGTGATCAATTATATATTCACCTTTATATTTAAACATATTTAAATTTGATAATCCTCTACTTGTTCCATGCCCGATAAAAATTGTTCTAAAATGAGATTGAATTAATTCACATACCTCAGTTTTAAATATTTGTCCATTAATTACTTTGTAATCATTTTCATTAGAATATATAGATTTAAATACATTTGTACTTTTATCTTTTGGATGAACTATTAAAGTATTCATGATTTACTGTATAATATAATGATTTGTTTATAAATTTCCATTTGCCAATAAAAGATATCCTTTAATAATTGATTGTGTTTATATCTTAATTCTATTTTACTATATATAGCTGGACAACCTAAAATAGTAGAATCATAATGACTACTTATTTGTTTCGCATTTATTTCTTTGATACTTTCTTCTTTTAAATGAATAGGACAAGACTTTTGATAATCATTAAAATCAGTATCTGAAAAGATAAAATTATTGGTATTACTAATTGCTTCATGTCGTAAAGATTTATATAATAAATCAATAAATTCATCAATTTCAATACTATTCATTAAATCTTTTTCATATTTTATACCCCTAAAGAAAATTTTATATAATGGAGCAAATTCTTGTTCTAAATTACCCGTCCAACTTTCTTTTTCTATTTCAAAGAGGTAATATGATTCTAGTTTGATATATAGTTCTCTCAATAAATATAATCTATTTGAAGAATTAATATTTTGTAAATAATTGGATTCAAAATTTTTAATTTCTTTGTTTACTAAATCTAGCCAAAATTTATTAGCGATGGATAGTAAAATATCAATTTCATTTTCATCCTCAATATCAAAATTATTTATACCATATTTATTGGCTAATTTTATAGCTTCATCATAGTTTGCTAATGAATTAATATTAATTAAAATCAAATGATTTTCTTCCTTATAATATAATAACTGATCGGTTGAAATATTTATATTTTTTAAAAAATAATTCCAAAAAGATTCAATAATTCCAATTTTACATTGTTGTATTATAATTTTTGTTTCTAATGAAATAGTTTTATTTAATTTTTCATTGGGTTCATAATTTGATATTTCAGCTAATTTCATTAAAATCCATTCCTCATTTAATAAGTTATTTTGAATATTTGAAATATTTTTAGAACTTTCTTTCTTCATTTTTATATTGTCATTCATTTCTTTATTTTTAACAAACCCGTCAAAATATTCAAATAAAAAGTATGTAAATTTATACTATGAATATAAATAAATATAATAACATAGCACCAATTTACAATGAATTTAATGTTGATTTTTGGGGATCTAAACATCATTTCCTAGATGTTGTTTTTAAATCAGATAGTACTAAAAAAGTTACATTAGATCTTGGTTGCGGTACTGGCATTTTATTAGATTATTATGAAAACTTTATTAGTAATTATATTGGTGTTGATCATTCGGTTGAAATGCTAAGAATAGCATCACAACAGTATCCGAATATTAATTTTATTAATGATAATATTTGCTCATATTTCAATAATGATACGAAATTTGATGTAGTTACTTCACTATTTGATACGATCAATCATCTTTTAGATAAAAAATATTGGGAAAAACTTTTTAAAAATGTCTCATTAATGTTAAATGACAACGGATTATTTGTTTTTGATATTTGTACGACAAAAGATTTAATTGAAAACTGGCCTAATCATTTAAATATTATTGACAATCATGAATCTTTAATCATCAGCAAGGGGGAATATAATATTGAATCAAAAATTTCAAAAATTCATCATATACATTTTAATAAAAATATTGATGACAATTTTTATATACGAAAAGATGACAGTATAGAACATATATCATTCGATATAAATGAAATTTTATTAATGCTTAATTCTGTTGGATTTAATAATATTGAAATTAATGATTTAGATACAAAAAATCCAATTAATCATAATACTAGTGTTGCAGTTTTTATTTGTAAAAAATTCTAATTTTTTTCTACAATATTCTACCTTAAAACGTTTACACCAATTCCATTTTATTCAAATTATTTATAATTGAGCCTATTAGATTATTTGCCAATATCTTCTTGCACATTTTACTTAAAAATGTCATCTGCATTTTTGGCTAATTTATTTATATTTTTAAATTTGATATAGATTTAGAACTTCAATTTTTATAATTAATGTTGTCTTCGAAATTATTTTCACATAAGCTTTGTTGTTGTTATTTTCTATATTCCATCTAGACTCTGAACTCTATCATAATATTTCATCAGTTAGTTAATCCTTTAGTAACTAAATATTTTAATTTTATTCAAGGACTAATTATTATAGTTAAAATACATAGTATAGAACTTTTTATTTCTAAGGATAATGATACCATTATATTGGTTAAAGATCTCTAAAATAGCAGTAACATGGCAGCGGCATCTAAGGAAGCCATTCCACATCCATCACCGTATCCAATTACTTTCCCAGCAAAAGAAGAACTGCTTGCATAAATTTTAGAATCATCAATATATCCAACAAGTTTCCCGCTAAATAATGAAGAGCTTGAATAAATTTTACCTCTATCTATATACCCAACAATTTTACCACCAAATGATGAGTTACTTGAATATAACTTCATGCCATCAATATACCCAACAAATTTACCGCCAAATGATGAACTACTTGAGTATATTTTACACATAAAAAATTAGTTTTATCTTTTGGATTTAATTTAAACTTAATACTTTACAAATAAATTCAAATTTTTTTTTATATAAATCATTACGCATTTCTTTCTCATCTCTAAAACACCTCCCCCAATTTTTACGCACGTTTCAGCATTATAGTTATGGTGCAAATTGTGGTGCAAATGAAAAAAGCAGCTACAAAAAAGTCATTAAAAACATGCTTGTAACTACTTGATTATCAAGGAGTGGGCCCACCTGGGCATGATCCTGGGACACCCTGATTATGAGTCAGGATAAATAACATAGTTTATATTCTAAAAAATTTTTTAAATCCAGGACTGTCGGCTTCGTTCCACTTCGCCGACTTACCAACCCATTGGTCTTAACCAAAGCCTTTTATTCAAACGCTCCGCAGCGGGGACTGCCAATGCTTCGCATTGTCTGCCCAAACCATTGGCCTTACCCAAAGCCTTTCATTCAAACGCTCCGCGTTCAAATGGCTTTTTTGCTCCTCGTTTGTTTACGAAAACAAGTTTTCGACACATCCTCGAAACAAAAAAGCCTCCCACTTGCGTGAGAGGCTTTGTAGCCGGTACGGGAATCGAACCCGTCTTTGCCCCGTGAAAGGGGGCTGTCCTAGCCGA